>Ga0180437_10007238_pt1 | contig 14526 bp, 16 predicted proteins | sample SS_ome_4_FD_132410 | JGI IMG/M metagenome (GOLD analysis project Ga0180437, IMG submission 132410) | Hypersaline lake sediment archaeal communities from the Salton Sea, California, USA - SS_3_D_1 metaG | ecosystem: Environmental > Aquatic > Non-marine Saline and Alkaline > Hypersaline >...
AGCGGGACCAGGCAGTGGGATTTCCAGACCAGCGATGCCATCTGGGCCTCTCCCCTGGTGACGGATGACCGCATCTACGTCGCCTCCATGGCTCACAAGCTCTACTGCCTGGATAAAGACAGCCAGGCAGAACTGTGGGCCTTTGACGCCCAGGGAGCGATCCCTTCCACACCAGCCCTGGCTGGCGACACGGTCTACCTGGGATCGCTGGGCCGCCAGGTCTTTGCCGTAGACGCGGACACCGGCCGGTTACGCTGGTCTTTCGAGACCGAAAGCTGGGCCTGGGCCACGCCGCTGGTCATCTCTGATACCGTGTACGCCAGTGAGGTCGACGGCACACTTTATGCCTTGGACGCAGAAACCGGCGCCAAGCGGTGGGATTTCATGGCACAGGGCAAGATTCAGGCCACACCGGCCTATGCCGATGGAACGCTGTACCTGCCCGCCGAGGATCAGAACCTCTATGCTTTGGATAGCGTGGCTGGCACGCAAAAGTGGCAATTCACCGCCTCGGCAGCCCTGATGAGCACACCGGTGATGGTGGGCGACAGACTTTACCTCGTAAGTATGGACAACAAGGTCTACGCCCTGAACGCCGAGAACGGCGCGAAAATATGGGAGTACTCTGTAACTCAAGAGTGATCGGAATAACGTTGGAGGAATTATCTTGGATTGGTTGATTGAGCCTTTTATGCCCATTATGATCAATGCGCTGATGTTCTTCTATCAGCTCTTCGGCCAAAGCTTTGTGGTCAGCCTGGCCTTGCTGACGGCTATCGTCCGCATACTGACCGTTCCCCTGATGCTGCCGATGCAGAAATCGGCCCGCAAGCAGGCAGAACTTCAGCCTCAGATCCAGGCCATCCGCAAGAAATACGCCAAGAACCAACAAAAGCAGAACGAAGAGATGATGAAGTTGTATCGCGAGGCAGGCATCAACCCCATGGGCGGTTGTCTGCCCATGCTCATTCAATTGCCCATTATGTTCGCCTTTTATCGGGCTATTGTCCAGGCGCTGGCCTTCAAGCCGGGTGAACTCTTCTTCGGATTGGGCAAGTACATCGCCTCCAGTGCGGCCTTTTCCACACTGGTGCCACTGAACAGCCATTTTTTGTGGCTTGACCTAGCCATCCCAGACAGGACCTACATCCTGCCCGTCCTCGTCGGCCTCACCACCTGGCTGAGCCAGAAACTGACGCCTTCTGCTGCCTCTTCAGGGGGCGACGATCAGGCCCAGGCGATGAGCCAGAGCATGATGCTCACCATGCCCCTCATGTTTGCTTTTATCACCATCAATTATGCCTCTGGCCTGGCGGTGTATTTTATCATCTCTAACCTGGTGGGTATGGTGACTCAATATTTCATCAATCGCGCCCTGCCCACGGCCCAGACGGCTGCCGGCCGGCCCGGCAAATCGACCAAGGCAGCCAAAAAGGCCCCTGCACCAGCGCCCCAATCCTCGCCAGCCAGCAACCAGAGCAGGAGCCGGCCCAAGAGCGCCAGCAAGCGAAAAGGCAAGGGCAAGCGCAGGAAATAGACATCTTGACGCCCCATGCGCATCTTTTGGCGCATGGACGGAACGAGTAACCGAGTGGAAGGAAACCAGGTTATGGAGGACAATACTAGCATCGAGATCAAGGCGGCCAGCGTCGAAATGGCTATCGCCGAGGGTCTGGCTCAGTTGGGGGTCTCCCAGGATCAGGTGCGCATCGAAGTGCTGGACGAAGGTAGCCGCGGCGTGTTGGGCTTTGGTGCGCGGGACGCGATCGTACGCCTCACACCGTTGGCACCACCACCTGCAGAAGCAGAGGTGGCCACAACTCGCGAAGAAAAGGTCAGCCCACCTGAGCCGCAGGCACGGGCCGAGCCGGCCAAGCCGAGAGGTGTCGAGCCAGAGCCGGCACCTGCCCCGGCAAGGGCCGGCCCACAGGCCGACATCGTCGCCCGTGAAGTGTTGAGTGAACTGCTCAACCTGATGGGCATCCAGGCCAAGGTGCAGATCCGCCGCGCTGAGGAAATGCCAGCGGAGGAAGACGCGCCGCCATTTATACTGGACGTCGTAGGCAACGACCTGGGCATCCTTATTGGGCGGCGAGGGCAAACGCTGCACGACCTGCAGTACATCACGCGCCTCATTACCAGCCGCGAAGTGGGTGAATGGGCGCACCTGGTCGTGGATGTGGAGAAATACAAAGTGCGGCGCGAGAAGTCACTTCAGCAACTGGCTAACCGCTTGGCCGAGCGCGTTGTCTTGACCCAACAACCGATCGCCCTGGAACCCATGCCACCCCACGAACGGCGCATCATCCACGTGACCCTGCGCGACCATCCCATCGTCACCACCCAGAGCGTGGGCAAAGGCGATCGACGCAAAGTGACCATCATACCCCATCCCGATGTCAATTGACTATCTCGTCATTGGCTACATCTGCAAAGACCTGCTGCCCAACGGTTACACCATCGGCGGCACGGTGGCCTACAGTGCCCTGACGGCCCGCAACCTGGGCCAACGCGTGGCAGTCGTCACCAGCGCGGCGACCGATTTAGACTTTCGCTCTCGAATGGACGGCGTTCTGGTCAGCGTCCAGGATTCGGCGGCGACCACGACTTTCGAGAACTTGTATCACCAGGGCACGCGCCAGCAGTTCTTGCGCGACCGGGCTGACCGCATCCGGGCCAAAGCCATCCCCCCCGCCTGGCGGCAAGCAGCTATTGTCCACCTGGGCCCACTGGCGCAAGAGATGGACGAATCGCTGGCCGACCTCTTTCCTCACGCATTGTTGGCGGCCACGCCCCAGGGATGGATGCGCCAGTGGGACGCAGCGGGGCGCGTGCGGCCAAAGCTGTGGGACGAGAGAAGGCTGCCCCAAAATGTGCGAGCCGTAATCTTTAGCCGGGAGGACATCGGCGACGACGAAAGCCGCTTTCAGGCTTGTGCCCGCCGCTTCGAAATTGTCATTCTGACCGACGGCCGCCATGGGTCAACGGTCGCCTGGCAGGGTGAGGTACGCCACTTTCCGGCCCACCCGACCGTGGAAGTGGACCCCACGGGCGCAGGTGACATCTTTGCCTCCGCTTTCCTGGTGGCATTCAAAGAGATCGGCGATCCCTGGCGTGCCGCCTGTTATGCCAACTGTGCCGGCGCGGCCTCGGTGGCCCGCCCAGGTTTGGAAGGCATCCCAACGCCGAAAGAACTGGCCCAATGCCGCACCACACATCTTTGTGATGACACGTTTCTGCCATGACCAAGATCTATGCCCTGGCCAACCAAAAAGGAGGCGTGGGCAAGACGACCACGGCCGTCAACCTGGCTGCCTACCTGGCCGCCATTGGCCGCCGTGTGCTGGTGGTCGACGTAGACCCCCAAGCCAACGCCACCTCCAGCCTCGGCGTGGACAAGAACCAGGTTGTCCCCTCAGTCTATGAGACGTTGATCGAGGGTAATCCTCTCGAAGGTACGATCATGGCCACGAACCGCTCCCACCTGTACCTGGCCCCTGCCGCCCCTCGCCTGGCCGGCGCCGAGGTGGAGATGGTATCCATGTTAGCCCGGGAACACTTGCTGCGCAAGAAACTCCTGCCCGTCGCACCTGGCTACGAATACGTGCTCATAGATACCCCACCCAGCCTGGGGCTCCTCACCGTCAATGCCCTCACTGCCGCCGCCGACGGTGTCATCATCCCCGTGCAATGCGAGTACCTGGCCCTCGAGGGACTGGGCGACCTGCTGAACACGGTGCGTCTGGTGCGCGAAAACCTCAATCCGCGCCTCCGCATCCGGGGCTTGGTGATGACCATGTACGACGCCCGCACCAACCTGGCCCAGCAGGTGGTGGACGAGGTGCGGCGCTACTTTCCCGGTCAGGTCTTTGAGACGATCATCCCTCGTAGCGTGCGCTTGAGCGAGGCGCCCAGCTACGGCGAACCGATCCTCAAGCATGCCCCCCGCTCGGCCGGCGCCCTGGCCTACGCTGGCCTCACCCGCGAGCTTCTCCTGGGCGACGGGGTGGTGCCGGCAGGTGAAAGGGTGCGCGAGGAAGGACTCCAGCGGCTGCTCGAAGGAGAAGTGTCGTGACCAAGAGAGGCCTGGGCAAGGGGCTCGCCGCCCTCATCCCCACCGAGTTGGCGGAACTGGCCGAAGCGGCCGCCGCCAGCATCCATGAGGTGCACCTGGACGCCATCGCACCCAACCCCCGCCAGCCCCGCCAGAAACAGGACCTGGCTGCCCTGCAAGAACTGGCCGACTCAATCCGCGAACACGGACTCATCCAGCCACTCATCGTCACCGCTGCCTTGCCCGATCAGCAAGCCGCTGGCGTGGCCTATCAGATCATCGCCGGCGAGCGGCGCTGGGCCGCTGCGCGGCTGGCCGGTCTGAGCGCCGTACCGGTCATCGTCAAAGAAGCCACCCCCCAGCAGATGCTTGAACTGGCCCTGGTGGAGAACATTCAGCGTGCCGACCTGAACCCGTTGGAGGAGGCGACGGCCTACCGTCAACTGATAGACGAGTTTGGCCTGACGCAGGAGGAGGTGGCGGCCCGCGTGGGCAAGAGCCGCGTCGCCGTGGCTAACGTCATCCGGCTGCTCCGCCTGCCCGACGAGGTCAAGGCAGCCCTGCTGGAGGGCCAGATCAGCGAGGGCCATGCCCGTGCCCTATTGGCCGCCGAGGCCGCAGAAAAGATGATCCAGTTGCTGCGAGCCGTGATCCGCAAGGGTCTCAACGTGCGTCAGACGGAAGAGTTGGTGCGCCGCGGGACTGCAGAAACCCAACCCCAGGCCCCGGCTCCACCCTCGCCCGACACAGCCGCGCTGGAGGATCGCTTCCGCCAGGCACTGGGCACCAAGGTGCGCCTCTTACGCAGCCAAAAAGGCGGTCGGCTGGTCATTCACTTTTTCTCCGAAGAGGAACTGCAGGCCATCTACGACGCCATCGTTGGCCCAGAGTGAGGGCCAAGACAAAGTCTGAACGCACCAGGGCTATGGATAGCTATGGCGCCGCCGTGCCGACGGGCTGCGCCCTCTGCGTCTGGAGCCAACACCATACGGCCGTCGTCTCTTTCAAGGCAAGTGGGTTTACTGGCTTCAAGCTGCGCCACTGCCGGCTGAGCGCATCCACAACTGGGAGAAAGATAGTGAGGAAACTGTACCTGTTCCTGGCTTTTGTTGGCTTTGTTCTTCCATACTACTTCTTTGTGTCGTTCCTCGTCACAAACGGTCCCGATCTCCCCTTGCTGTTCGATCAACTTCTTGCCAACGACATCTCCACGTTCTTTGCAGTGGACTTGATCATCACAGCGATCGTCTTTTGGGCATTCCTGTACCGTGAGTCGCAGAGGTACGAGGTGAGAAACTGGTGGACTTTCATCCTGGCCACCCTGGTAGTGGGACCTTCCTTCGCTTTGCCATTGTTCTTGTACTTCCGAGAATCACGGATTGAGGCGCTGACCGCGTAGCGGCCCAGCACAACTCGCTGGGAAATGCAGGGAAAGGATATTCGTCTGGGCGTGATGCGCATTGCAATCCTGTCGGATATTCACGGCAATTCAATAGCCCTTGACGCTGTGCTTCAAGATATTCAGGCGCAGGGAGGCATTGATGCCTACTGGGTTCTGGGCGACTTGGCGGCCATAGGCTTCGATCCGGTCGGAGTGCTTGAGAGGGTAGCAGAATTGCCCCAAACCAGGTTGATTCGGGGCAACACCGATCGTTACCTGGTGACTGGCGAGCGTCCGAGCCCGACTGTCAAAGAGTGCGAAGCCAATCCGACGCTGTGGTTGACCCATGTCCAAGTAGCCAGCAGCTTTTCGTGGACGCAGGGAGCGGTCATGGTGTCGGGTTGGGTGAAATGGTTAGCCGGACTGCCGTTGGAAAGCCGGACTGCGCTGCCGGACGGCAAGAGGGTGCTGTGCGTCCATGCGGCCCCTGGCCGTGACGATGGGCGAGGCGTGCATCCAGGTGTGAGTAGGGAAGCGTTGAGGGCGCTCGTAGCCGAGGGTGAAGCGGATCTGATATTTGTCGGGCATACGCACTGGCCGATGGAGGTGAGGGTCGATAGGGTGCATTTGGTAAACGCTGGCAGTGTGAGCAATGCTTTTCCGCCAGACGTACGGGCAAGCTACGTGATGTTGGAGGCCGATGAGTCTGGCTATCGCTTGAGGCATCGGCGGGTGGCGTATGACCGCGAGGCTGTGGTTGAGGAGTTGGGCCGGGTAAACCATCCAGCCGCAAAGTACATCATCCAGTACCTGCGGGGTAGGAATCATCCATACTGGAGCAAGGGCGGTCAATAGTGCCCTTGGATAGTACCGCAAGTGGGCCATCTGAAGGGCAGCATGCGGACAAGCGTTCCTCACTGCACTGAGGACTTGAGGCTATTCAGCACCTCCCGCACCTCACTCTGGGTCATGTTTGGCTCAATCTCATCCCTGTACAGTATCTTGATGACTGCCCGATCGAGATCGGAGTATTCGGCTGCATCGGTCCGGTTAGCGTAGAATATACTATCTGGATATCTGATCGAATCTCTCATCAATCCTAAACTCTGAGTCAGTTCCTCCCGTACCAAGTGCGAGCGCTCCTGCTGTGTGATACGATCCGAAGAAATCAGTATTCTCGCCCTGTAGATCTCGCCCATCGAGTTCCAATTCACCCAAAAGAATCCATAGTTGGTCGGCTCGTAGTTTGGTTCGAGCTTGGCAAAACCGGCCTCAGGGGCGAAAATCATCTCCACGTTAGGTTTTTCATCTACCAATTTTAACGTCACCTGCCGTTGCAGAACATTCAATTCCTCAATAACCTTATCTAGCGTTTCCTCATCTTCGCTGGTAGGAGTGCCGGAGACCTTTATCCGCAGATCCTCTGTCCACTTTCTTACTCTTGCTTCCGAGTCACCGTATTCTGCGCCAAAGGCGATCGTCATAAAGTAGTCGATCTCCATCTCACCAATCGGCTCGCCTTCTGGGTTGCCGGCTGTACATCCGATCATGAGATAAACGACGACGAGAAAGCAAATGGCAAAACGCCGCATACAGCGTTTCATCATAAGATTGCCTGTGAGTAAAGTCTACCCTGCCTGGAACTTGCCGCCGTAGTGCTCGTAGATAGCCAGGCCCATTTCCCCCATCATCCCTTCCACCAATGACGAGCGCTGTACTCTCACACGAGGGTTATTGAGGGGGAGCTCAAAGCTGTCAAATGAAAAGATAGTGAAAGCTGCATGAGAATTCTCGTTGCAGTACATGATCCCACTGTCGTTACGCAGCCCGCGCATGGTGCCCGTCTTGTGGCAGACAGTATACCAAGGCAGGTAACGGGGTACTCGGCTGTTGTATTGTTGGTGGCTGAGTATGTTCAGCATCTCGCTACAGGCTGCCCGATCTATCACCTCACCCTTGAAAATCATCGCCATCAACCGCGTCATATCGGCGGCCGACGATACGTCGTTGTCCTTTCCTCGCGAAAAGGTACGCGAGTTGTAGTCCATTTGCACTCTGCGTGCTACGTCGCGTAGCTCAGCAACGCCGATATCATGACGATCGGGAATGCCGAAAGCGTGCAAGAACATCTCGTGTACCGTCATGTTGACCTGAATGGACGTCAGGTCCAACTCGTGCATCGTCGCCGTGATGTTGTCCGGCCCGACCAGTTCCATCAGCATGGTTGTGGCCGTATTATCACTGACGATGGTCATCAACACCATCAGATCACGAATAGTGGGCTGCAAGCCATCTTGGAGTTGCAGCAACACACCTGTGGTTAAGGTCTTGTAACGGGTCTTGAGCTCCAAGCGATCGCTCAGGTCGAATTTGCCGGCCCAAGCCTGCTTGAAAACCTCCACCATCACTGGTACTTTCAACACGCTGGCGGTGGGGAAAACGGCCTTTGCATTGACCAGTGTCTCTTCGCCACTCTCGATGTGCTGAACGGCAATGCCGAACTCAATGCTGTCATCGGTGATGCAGGCCTGCAGTTTATCGCGCAGCGACATTCGTTCTACTCCTCGGTTTCCGGTTCAGGTTCTAAAAGTTCGTCAGATACTGGTGTCAGGAAGAGCGTGATCCTGCAGCTCACCGAAGAAGAGCTCTTGTCAGAATGCTCGTTTTCATGCTCCAGCTCTATAATACGATTCTTCAGGACGGCGAGCTCCTCTCTTACAAGTCTAAATTGGTCCGGTGTCAATCTTGTGTTTAAAATGTAGTGAAACCCTATGCCCAGACCTTCGTGTACCTTGAGGTGGGCAATGCCTTCTCGCGACCAATCCAACAGGTTGGCGATAAACCCAACTGCCGCCTTGAAAGATCGAAGCGTCACCTCATTAGGTACCAGAGTTTCCTGATCTTTGGGTATCAGGTTGGAGAAATCCAAGTACTCGGCCACTGGCTGATAATACTTCTCTATGATGCCGTGCGACGTTCCTTCTGCACAGAACTCCACTAGCCCTACTTCCTTGAGAATGTTCAGATGATAGTGTGCTCGTGCACGCGAAATCCCGAGTGCCCGGGCCAGTTGAGCGCCTGTCTTGGGCTTATCCATCAAGAAATACATACGATATCGTATGGGATCGGTGATGGCCTCCAGTTGTTCGATGTTTTCCAGATAGTAGATGTCTTGTATGGCTTGCTCTTTGTGTTTGTCAACGGTTGTTGCAGAGTCCACAACCTGCTCCTCTCCAAATTGGTGATTGCTCGTTGAAAACAGACTATTCTAGATTGCGTTGCCGCTTTAACCAGGGATCCATAACATCACGCTTTGGCCGACTCAGCGATCTCGCTGGTAGGGATCTAGCGTATCCCGCAGTGCATTGCCAAACAGGTTCATGCCCAAAATAACAACGAATATCGCCAACCCTGGAGCCGTCACCACCCATGGGGCACTCCCGATGAACGTTCTAGAGTTGACCATCATGGCACCCCACTCAGGCAGGGGGGGTTGGGTTCCTAACCCCAGGAAACTGAGAGCTGCAGCAGTGAGGACCGATAGAGGCAGCCTGTAGGTGATAAAGATGACCATCGGCGACATGATGTTGGGCAAGATGGTGCGAAACATGATGCGGGAATCGTTGGAACCGATGGCACGAGCGGCCAAGACATATTCTTCTTCCTTGGCCGACAAGACAAACCCTCGGATCAAACGCGCGTAACCGGGAATGCTGGCAATGCCGGCAGCAACCATGGCGTTGACCAGACTGGGTCCCAGGATGGCCACAATAGCTAAGGAGAGCAGGATGTATGGAAAACTAAGCATAATGTCTATGAGTCGCATGGCTAGCATGTCGACCCAATGGCCCCAGTAGGCGGCCGTCAACCCGATCAGAAAACCCCCGCCACACCCAATGCCGGTGACGATCAGACCGATCATTACCGTGTAACGCGTCCCGTAGAGAATGCGGCTCAGGAGATCGCGACCCAGTTCGTCTGTTCCAAATGGATGTTCCAGGTTTGGAGGGGTCAACCGGATTTCTGTCTGGACGTCGAAAGGGTCGTAGGGAATGACGTAAGATGCAAACAGGGCAAAGAAAAGCAACAGCACAACAACGGATCCTCCAATCTGGGCAGATCTCTTTTTGAAAAGCTGCGGCAAGAACCATCGTGGGCCGGTGCGCCGCACCGGTTGCACTGATGGTGTCTGCATGTTCAGTTGGTTTGCCGTCTCCATCCTTGCTCCCATCAACTGTATTTGATGCGTGGGTCGAGAAAGACGTAAGTGATGTCCACAACTAGATTGACTAGAACATAAGTGCCGGCGCTGATAAGAATGATAGCCTGTGTGATCGTGAAATCGCGCCAGCTAATGGCCCTTACGGCCAGTTCGCCGACACCATGCCAGCCAAAAATGACTTCGATGATGAACGCGCCCCCCAAAAGGCCACCGATCTGCAAACCGATGATAGTTACCACCGGGAGAAGGACGTTCTTGAGCGCGTGCCGAAGGACGACGAGCGGTTCGCTCAGCCCTTTGGCTCGGGCCGTGCGAATGTAGTCCATATTTAACACATCGAGCATGGTAGAACGCGTGATGCGTGATAGGCCCGCCGATTCGATCAGCCCCAAATTGAGAGCAGGTAAGATGAGGTGCTTCCAATCTCCCTTTCCAAGCACAGGCACCCAGCGCAAGCGAACGGCAAAGATCATGATCAAAAGGACGCCAAAGAAAAAGGCGGGCATCGATATTCCAAAAAGCCCGACCGCCTGCCCCAGAAAGTCAAGGATGGTATCTCTGAAGTAGGCAGAGACGATCCCCGAGCCTATGCCGACTATGACCGCAATGACCAGACTTGCTCCCGTAAGGATCATGGTGTTGACGTAGCGATCCTTGAGTTCTTCCCACACCGGACGTCTGGTTCTGATAGAGATGCCCAGGTCCCCGCGCAGAACGTTGCCCGCGTAATAAAAAAACCGAATGTACCAGGGTTTGTCTAGGCCGTATTTTTCCCTCATGATACGCATCGCTTCCTCCGCCTGCTGCCGGGTGGCCTGGCCCTGATACATCATGCTGACGGCATCGGCGGGGATGAATGCCTGCAGCAAGAATGTGACACAGAGGATGCCAAGGCAGACGGGAATAAGAAACGCGATACGGCGTATGATATAAGCTGTCAAAGAATTCGCCTCCTTCATGCAACGGGTGGGAGACGCCCTCATTATGCAGGGTAGGGATCAAGATGGTGGAAGCGAGGCGCGACCCAGCCAGATCTGCCAGTAGAGCAGTTGAACAGTTTTTCAAAGAGGACAGAGGCCCTCGTGTACGGTCTGATTTCGCCGTTGAGGGCCCCTGCCAAGGCCCCATTAACCCTTCAGGTCAAGCTATTGAGGTTACTCTGACAGCCAGACGTCTCCTGGGATGAGAGCACCGTTAAAGTCGAGAGTGTAATCCTCCACATAACCCTGGGTGGCGAACATCGCCCAGTTGGTGAGGATCGGAATGACGATGGCTTTGTCCAAGATCCCTTTCTGGGCCTCATTGGTGTACTGGGCCCGCAGATCCGGATCCATTGTGGTGGCGATCTTGTCCAAGATGTCGTCGACCTCTGGGTCTTCGGGCAGTTTCTCAAAGTGGCCCGGCGAGCGGAACAGCGTGTTCATCACGATAGCGTCGGGCCAGGTCCAGCGCATCAGTTCCATGTGCCAGGTATCCTCTTCCCACAGGCTATCGTAGAACGCACCCCAGTCCGACAGTTCGATCTCGATTTCAATGCCGATGTCTTTGAGGTTAGCCTGGACGACCTCCAGAGTTCTCACGATGTGGTTGTACCCAGCATAGCTGCGGACCAGGAACTGGGCGGGTTGCCCGTCCTTGTCCAGCAGGCCGTCGCCGTCACTATCCGTCCATCCGAGGTCTGCCAACAACTCGGTGGCTTTCTCCGAGTTATAGGGCGTGCCGTGCGTTTCAGCCACCTCTGGGGCGAAGCCGGGGATGCCACGGGCCAGCGGCGTCAGAGCGACGCTTGCATAGCCGTTCCAGGCAGCGTTGACGGCTGCTTGCCGGTCGATGGCATAGCTGAGCGCTTTGCGGAACGCAGGATCGTCAAAAGGCGGCAGGTGGTAGTTGAACTCCAAGAAGACCAGGTTTGTGGCATTCTTGTCCACCACCACGTTGAAATTAGGGTCGCCCACGAAACGAGCGATGGTGTCGGCGTCCAGACCCGAAACGAGAATCTCGCCTGTTTCCAAGGCTGCTTGAGCCACACCTGCCTCAGGGATCACGTGGAGGACGATCTTTTCCGCCAAGGGAGGACCCTGATTCACCGCATCGGTGCGGAACTGCTTGTAGTCTGGGTTTCTGGCGAGGGAGATCTCAGAGCCGGCGATCCACTCTTCGAACATAAAGGGGCCCGTGCCCACCGGATGGCGGCCATACTCGTCACCCCACTGCTCCACGGCTGCGGGTGAGTTGAACCCGCCATAGCTGAGGCTCATGTTGATAAAGAAAGCAGCGTACGGCTCTTCGAACTTGAACTCGACCGTGTACTCATCGAGGACATTGATCTCTTGGAGCGAGCCCACGTACGCCAATACCGGTGAGGCGTTGTCTGGGTCCATGATACGGTCAAAATGGTATTTGACGGCATCGGCGTTAAAGTCTGTGCCACCGTGGAACTTGACCCCTTCCCGTAGCTTCACCGTGAGCACGCGCTGATCCTCGCTTACTTCCCACGATTCTGCCAACCAGGGTGCTGCATTGCCCTCGGCATCAAAATAGAAGAGCCTGTCGTGGAGATAGTGGATCACACTGCTTGCTGTGAGAGAGATGGTCAGAACGTTGTCGAGCGTCTCAGGGTCTTCGGACAGACGGAAGTTGAGTACGTCGCCGCCTTTGGGCTCAGGGGTAGCAGTGACCACGACTTCTACTTCTTCCTTGACGATTTTGGTCACTTCTTTCTCTACTACCTGGGGGGTGCCCTCGACGATGACGGTTTCCTTGACCGTCTCTTTCACGACTTTTTCCACCACTTGGGTGACGACCTTTTCGATCACCTCAGGCGTGGGCGTAGCGCAAGACGCCAGCAGAGAGGCGATCGTGATCAGACTGATCAGTAGACCTAAGCGTTTCATCGTGTGCTCCTCCTGAAAATGCGTGAGTAGGTTTTCTGTCTGAGTCCGACACAGAAGTAGATCTTTTCTGTCGCGCCTCCTTTCTACGTCGTGAGCTTTCTTCTTTGAGATCCTGTACAGCGGTTCTGGGTTGAAGTCTGTGGACCGTCTTTTGTGTTCTGGGATGAATGGTGGGTCAGAAGACAGGGTAGGGGGAAAAATCAATTGACTAGTCAAATCGATTTGACGCGTTAAATCGATTATACCATACATCAAGGCATTTTGTCAAGATCCAATAGGGCCTTATGCTAGTTCCGACATTTGACAGAGACCAAGACAGCCACATGGAAGCGCTTGGCGACGTCAATACCAATGTGGAGGGGCATGTGAGGCTCCTTTGGCGAAAAAACGGCCCAAGCTGTCCCACCAGGGGCGACGGGCCAAAGACCAGTTGACAATTCCTACGTTCTGACTATAATTCTAGTCATAATGACCCCAAAGCAATCTTTTAAACTAGTCTACGCGCCGCAAGTAAAGCAGCACCTGGGAGCCATTGAGCGCAAGCACTATGCGCTGATTCGCCGCGAAATTGAAGCGCAGTTGCAGTTCGAGCCAGACGTAGACACGAGAAACCGCAAACCTCTCAAACGCGCTGTGGCCTTTGAAGCGGAGTGGGAGATACGATTCGGGCCAAACAACCGGTTTCGGGTGTTCTACGAGGTGGACCGAGGGAAAAGAGTGGTGTACACTCTGGCGATAGGGGTGAAAGAGCGGAACCGGTTGTACATCGTTGGAGAGGAAGTCGAGCTATGAAGATAGTACCAGTGGCAGAAGTGAAAGCACGATTCAGTGCGTATTTGAACGCATCCATAGACGGGCCGGTGGTGGTGACGCGGTACGGGAAGCCGGTGGCGGTGCTGCTGTCGGTGGAAGATGAAGAGGAGCTGGAACGGCTGGTTCTGGCCTACACGCCCAAGTTTCGAGGGATACTGGAAACGGCACGGAAGCAGATTCGGGAGACAGGGGGTGTGGAGCACGAGGCGTTCTGGCGGCAGGTGGAAACAGAGACGCCGTAGTGGGCAAGGTAGCCAGCAGCGAAAATCGGAGGAATATTATGAAGAAGGGCATCTGGATTGTTGGTGATCTGGTACCGGCAATCGGTTCCGCGCCCACGACGTGAGCCCAGTCGAACGAGACGACGAAAGCGGTTGGAGGAGGTAAAGATGGAGCTGATGCCCGCTCTTGAAATCGGATGGCTCAATGGCTGGATTCCATTAGGCATGCTGGTCCTGGTAGAAGGACTTCTGTTGAAGGCCTTTCCCAGAAAGGTCGTAGCCAGGCTCTTTGACAGGTCCGGCTGGGACAGGAAGCAAGCCGCCTTCACCCTCATAGGCAAGCTGTTCTCGCTTGCCTGCCTGTTTCTCATTGTCTTTACGCCACTGAAAATTGGCACCGGGGCTTTCATTGCCGGCGCAGTGCTGTACGTCCTTGGCTTGGCCGGACTCGTCGTGGCGATCTTTGACTTTAGAAACACACCGGTCAGCCAACCGGTGACCAGAGGGTTGTACAAGGTGTCGCGCCATCCACAGATCGTGATGCTGTTCGTCGCGTTCCTGGGGATGTGCCTGGCCATAGGGTCATGGTTGGCGTTGTTGGCACTGTTGGCCTCCAGGCTCTTGCAGCACTTTGGCATCTTGGCGGAAGAAGAAGCCTGTCTGGCACATTATGGAGAATCATACCGGGACTATATGAAACGCGTGCCTCGGTACTTTCTCTTCTTCTAACCACAAACAGGAGCCAGCAACTGACCGCTCCATAGCGTTCGGACAGGCCATCGTCATCACCAGATCAGTATCGCGAGGAATCGAATGGGCCTGAAGCAGAAGCTTGTTGACCTTCTCCAGGACGCATACAGACAAGAACAGGTCTTTGTCCAAAGCCTATCGGATAAAGAGCGCTCTTTTGCCGGCACCCTCGAACGGTGGTCCGCCAAGGA
>Ga0180437_10007240_pt1 | contig 14521 bp, 17 predicted proteins | sample SS_ome_4_FD_132410 | JGI IMG/M metagenome (GOLD analysis project Ga0180437, IMG submission 132410) | Hypersaline lake sediment archaeal communities from the Salton Sea, California, USA - SS_3_D_1 metaG | ecosystem: Environmental > Aquatic > Non-marine Saline and Alkaline > Hypersaline >...
GACCCGGACCCGAACCCGGACCCGGACCCGAACCCGTACCCGTACCCGTACCCGTACCCGTACCCGTACCCGTTTCCATACCCGATAGTCGAACCCATCGGAACCGGACGAACCTCCGCGTCGGCCACTCGTGGCCCCGCGCTCATGCTCGGCCCCACGTCTCGGGCACGCGGACGATCTGGAGAACGGTCCCGGCCGGGAACTCGATGGGGTAGGCCACGGAGTCCAAGATCGCTTCTGCTGCCACAGGGTCGGAGAGGAGGCCGCCCACGCCACCCTTCGCCCACCGACGGACGTTGAGTGCATCGCGGAGAACGATGCTCCCATCCTCCTGGCGGGCCATGTTGCCCGCGTAGACGAAGCCGCGATCCGCGACCACGACCACGCGGTCGCCGGAGAGATCCACACTCGCGGAGAGGGTGTCGGCGCGGACGTACTGCACGCCGTTGATGGTGATCGTCTCGATGTTGGTGTTTGACTCGCTCATGGTCACTTCTCCTTGGCGGTGGATCCGCCATTCAGTAGTTTGATCGTCTCGACGTGCGCGTCCAGGCCGACGCCGATCGCCGCCTTGTAGCGCCACACGGCTCCCGGCTGATCCCGAAGCTCGGGTCGGGGCTCGATGACGAGCAGCCGGCCGCGCCAGGGCGGCCTCGATGGTCGAAAGCTCGGTGTACGCCTCCCGCAGCAGCACCCGGAGCCGTAGAAGCTCCCCGATCGCCGCGCACAGGTCACGCGCCATCTGCTCCGAGTAGAGGTCCGCGAAGTGCCCGCCAGGGCCGCCGTTCACGAACAGCGAACGGTGCTCGGGCCAGCGGGGGGCGCTCACAGTTCCGCCAGTCGGGCCTCAATGGCCGCGATCACGCCCTTCCGGGCGCGGGTGTCCAGTTCGATCTCCTGCGCGTCCAGCAGCAACGCGCCGTCCTCGCAGACTGCGATCTCGCCCTTCGCCGTGCCGCGCTGCTTGCCCCGACCGGACAACGACACGATCGCCCACCCGGGCCGATCCGCGAAATCGAGCGCCCACAGCCGCTTCTTCGCCGCGCCGCGCACCACGCCGCGCTTGTCCTCGTCGTAGGCTGCCTGGGCGTCGGCGCGGGACGCCGTGACGAGCCACGCCGCCGCGTCTCGCGCGGTCATCCCCGTAGTCGGGCAGTCGGGGATCTCGCCCACGGGCAGCGCGGGCGTTGCCAGCCCCGCAGACACATGACGGGTCACCGCTCGCAGCGCATGGATCGTTTCGATCATCCGGTCGCACCACTCGTCCGCGTCCTCGTCGGACGCGACGTATCCCACGCCAGGAACCACCTCCTGCACGCGGTTCAACGCCTGGAACCATGCGTCGAGTTCGGCGGAACAGTCCGCGTGCTGCTCCTCGGCGTCCTCGGCCCGCGCAACGGCAGCCTCCAGGGCGTCGTTTCGATCCTCGTCCTCGGCCACCAGCCGGTCCACGTTGGAGAGGAGCGCGTCGAGGCTCACGGCGACGGCGTACATGCCGGTCCCGTCACCCTCATAGGCGGCTTCGATCAGCGCCCACAGTTCCCGCCCGATGCTGGATGCGAGAGAAGACGTGCGGGGAGCACTGAGGACAGATCGGGCGGCAGTCGCAGACACGGCGTGCTCCGAGACGAGATTGAGGGGATGGGGGAGTGTGTGTGTTCCGACGGCTCAACCCGGGGGGAGCCGGCGAGCGGGGCGCTTGCGCGCCCGCTCGCGTTGTCGGGGGGAAAGGGGGCGGCGAGGGCCGCGAAGGCGGCGGAAGCCGCGCGTGCCCCGAGGGGCGGGGTGGGGCGACCAGGGCAGCAGGGGATACTGCACACTGGCCGCCCGAGAGGAGCGACCAGACCGGAGGCTACGCGGGGGAGGGCCGATGATCTGACCTACCCTCATGGAGCACCCGCCCCCGCGCGCCTCACGGCAGGATCAGCGACCCAGCAGCGCCGCGAGGCCGGCGGACGCCGGGGGGGCGGCGACGGCGGGGGCGGGGGCCGCGACGGCGGCCGGAGCGGCCGGGGCGGCCGGGGCGGGGGCCGCGACGGCGGCCGGGGCGGCCGGAGCGGCGGGCAGGGCGAACGCGGGAGCCGGGGCCGCCACGGGGGCCGCCACGGGCGAGGGGAGCGCCGAGGGGGCAGCCACGACCTGCGCGGTGGGCGCGGAGGGGGCGGCGGCGGGGGCGGCGGCCTGGGGGCCACCAGCGGCGTCCTGAGCGGCGCGACGGATCGCGTAGGTGGCGGGCTTCAGAAAGCGCATACGCTGGGTGGTCGAGCCATCCATCTTCACGCGCTCGCTGATCTCCACCACGCAGTCGCGGCCGGCGAGGATGCCTGGGATCTCCTCATGGGGGATCTGGCCCGCGCCCTTGACCTGCTCGATGGTCAGCCCCACCGACAGGAACGTCGTGGCCCACACTTGGAGGTGCGCCTCGGCCTTGGCGGGGTCCGAGGAGGAGAGGTTGATCCACTCCGTCCGCACGGCGCCCGCGTAGTCGGGCTCGGTGATCTCGACCTTGATCTCCACCTGGGGCGTACCCTTGGAGGAGGTGACGATCTGCGCGGACTGCACCGTGCCGGGGAAGACGCCGTGGGGGAGCGGGACGCCGCCACCCTCGCTGATGTTGAGGTTGCGGAAGTCGAGGAATCCGGTGCTCATGGCACTCTCCTGTGTGGTGTGTGGGCGAGACGCCCTGGGGTGCCCCGTAGGGCTGGAGGACAGCCTCGTCAGAGGCCGAAGACGTTGTTGGATGCGGGGAAGAAGGTCGCGTTGCGAGTCGCCGCCGCGCGGCGCAGCGCCGCACGGTCCCAGCCGTCGCGCACAGCCCAGCGGACGTGGCGCGGGTCGTAGCCCTTCTCCAGAAGCGCGGCGTACACCTGCTCCAAGAGCACACGGTCCTGCTTGGGGTCGCCGCCCACAAGAGCCTGGGCGATCTCCTCGACCATCGGCTCCTGCCAGTCCAGGCCGGCGAGACGCGAGACGGCGTAGCCGTTGTGTCGCAGGATCTCACCGAGGTTCATCGGCGCGGGGCTCGGGGTGCCGTTGTCGCGGTCCTTGCCGACATAATCGGCCCCGCCGTCCACCCGGTAGATCCCGTGCCAGGGCTTCCGCTGGGGATCGTGCGCCGCCCGCAGCACAAGGTCGCACATCGCCGGAAGCTGCTCGGGGAGCTTGCCGGTCAGGTCCGGGCCGCCACGGATCCGCTGCCCGTCGTCCCGCATCCGAGGCGGCTTCTCCCAGCACGTCACGACGACGTGGAGGTTAGCGAAGCGCGCCGCGTTGCGGAAGGCCAACACGCTGTCACGCAGCGCGCCGAACAGCCGGAAGCCGCTGTACCGCTTCTCGTAGGACGCCATCGTCTGCTCGGCCAGGAAGCTGAAGTCGTCCACAACGATCGCATCGTAGCCGCCGCGAGCCTTCGCCGCTTCGATCGCGCGGGTCGCGTCGTCCATCGTCTCGACGGGCATCTGCGAGGGCTCGTAGCCGCAGAGGGCAGGGATCGGCTTCAACGCCCCCGGCGCGGCCAGGAACAGGCCGCCGGGGAACGAGTAGCCCGTGTCAGAGGTCTTCCCGACGCCGCTTGGCCCGTAGGCACAAACGAACGCCGGAACACTCGGGGTGCTCATGGTTGCTCGGGGGGTGTGGTGTGTGGTGTGTGGTGAGGACAAGTTACGCGACGAGCAGCGACACGTCAATGTTAGAAATGAACGTACCCGTCGAATACTTTACTCTAACAGTCTCAGCACCCGCGCAGCTTCGACCACTTCGGGATCGGCAGATCGATCATGGTGGGGACTCGCCCCGGCCACGACCCGGCGCTCTCGCACGCGGCGAGCCGGTCGAGGAGCTTCCGCCGGTAGGCGGCTCCCAGGCGGCGGGCCTCCGGCGTGACCCGGAACAGGCCCACGTCGTAGGGGGCCGCCTTCTCGACGGCGAGGAGGATCGGGACGCACACGCGACCCGTCAGGATCTCCGCGCCGGTCGCGTAGTGCTCCATCTGCCCGACGTAGCCGTACTTGTCGCTCGCGCGAGCGAAGGCGTCCGGGTCGAGGTCGCGCGTGGTCTTCGCGTCCACCACGAACAGGGGGGCGTTGGGGTCCGCCTCCGCTCCCGGCGACCAGCACAGCCGGTCGAGCTTCGCCTTCATGCGCGTGCTCCCCTCCATCCAGAACGCCGCGCGCTCGTTGACGCCGGGGAGGTCGAGGATCATCGCTGCCTCCTCGTGCGCCTGGACGGTGCGGACCATGCACTCGATTTCCTCGGCCTCGGACGCCGTGATGATCTCGTAGTCCTCGTAGAGCCTGCGGTACTGATCCCACGCCTTGCCCTTCCGCTGACCGTCGTAGACCTTCCAGCCCGCCGCGTAGACCTCCGGCTGGAGCAGCGCCGCGTGGAACGCCCGCCCGAAGGCGAACGCCGACGTGTCGGAGCGCGGGTGCCGCTTGTTGTGCTCGTACAGGCGCGGGCTGTCGCCCACGACCTTCAGCGACGACCAGTTCACGCCCTCGGCGGAACGGTAGTCCGCGTCGGGCATATCGAGGAAGCCGGACAGATCCAGCATGGCGCGCTCCGATGTAGTGTGTGTGTGCGGGGCGGCCCGCCTCCGGGCCGCCCCACCAGCGTAGCAGATCGAAGCTCGCCGTGCCGGTCAGACGTTGACCTACGGGAGCCCCGGGAACGCCTTGACGAGCCCCACCTCCCCGCTGCCCCGGAAGGTGAACGTCGGCACGTCCGCGTGCTGGCCGTTCAGCCCCTCGTCGTGGATCTCCAGATGCCGGTAGCCCCGCTCCCGCATGGCGCGAACCACCAGCGGGATCAGCGTCTCCATCGTCATCGGCTCCTCGGCGGCGGGCTCGGCGGCGGGCTCGGCGGCGGGCTCCTCCTCGGGCTCCAGGGCGGCACCCTCGGTCATCCAGCCCCGGGGCGTCATGTAGCCCCGCTGGCCCTCCTCGGGATCCTTCGGCCCGCCCAGGAACACGATGGATCCGTCCAGCACGATCGCGGCCGGCGCAGTGCGAGCGCCCGCCACGTCTCCGCAGGCGAAGGCGACCGCCACCGCGTCCCGCAGGAGCTTGTGGCTGCCCGCAGGCACCAGCAGGGCGCTCGGACCCCGGTGGGCCGACTGGATGCCCGCCAGGGCGTAGACCTCGCGCCGCAGGCGGCGGCCCTCTCCTTTGCTGACGGGTCGCCCCAGGATCAGGGCGGTGGCGGCGGCGAAGGTGCGCGATCCGCGCAGGTAGGGGTTGCTCAGGACGAGACGGATCACGGCGCGTCGGTGGTCGGGCGTCAGGGTGTCCAGACGGGTACTCATGGCTTCTCTCCGGGTGGTGCATCGAAGGCGATGCGGTAAAGGTCGATGCGCTGCTTCGGGTAGTCGGCGGCGGCGTGAGCGGCGGCGCGGGCGGCGCGGGCGGCGTAGGTGTAGGCGGCGGCGGCGGCGGCGGCGCGGGCGTCGGCGGCGGCTTCGGCGGCGGCGGCGACGGCTCCGGCGGCGTAGGCGGCGGCGACGGCTCTGGCGGCGGCGTAGGAGTAGGGAGCGGCGCGGGTGGCGTAGGCGACGAAGGCGGCGTGGGCGGCGACGTGGGTGTCGTGGGCGGCGTCGGCGACGGCGCGGGCGGCGGCGTCGGCGGCCTCCCAACACTCCTCCCGCGTCACGTCCCCCCGCAGCCACCCCTCAGCCGCCTCGATGGCGGCGAGGCACACGGGGCGGTCTTGCTCACGGGTCCGCCGCAGGACGCGCCGGGCAGCGAGGCACGCCGCCTCGACGCCGATGCGCTTGCCGGGCTCGCCCAGGTAGCGCAGGCTTCGCCAGAGGTCAGGGGTGGACGTGGTGCCGAGATCCCACCAGACTCGCAGCGGGATCTCCTCGTCCTCCGGCACGTCACGCCCGAGGGTACGGCACAGGTCCGCGATCCGGTCGTCCAGTTCGCAAGACTCGTGCCGTCGCAGGGTTGCGATGGAGAGGGTCAGCCCCCCCTCGGGCCGGTCAGGCGTCCCCACGACCCACCCCCAACTTCCCGGGGAGGTCGGTCACCAGCAGCGCCCACGCCCAGGACTCGATGGCGTCCAGAGCCTCGGTGGCGGTGTCGCCGCCCATGGCCCACAGCAGACCCCCCCGATCGTCCATGCAGGAGGCCAGGGCGGACAGATGCACGCCGTCGCAGTCGTCGCAGGAGGTCACGTCCGCGTGCCAGTCGATGCTCAGGCCCGGCTGGACACCCCGCAGCTTCCGGTTGAGCGCCCGCACCCGCCGCTCGACGGCGGCCACCCCGTCCAGCCCGCCGGCCAGCCGAAGGTGGGCCGCCGCGATCTGGCAGTCGTCGCAGGGACACTCGTGCCCGTCCACAGTCGGGACGCGGCGAGGGGCGACCCAGGGGATCGCGTGACTGAGCCCCCGGTCTGACAGGCGACCCTCAACGACGGAAACCGTCTCGTCCGCCGCCTCCAACCAGCCCATCCACGTCTTGTCCGACTCCTCGGCGGTGGGCACCGGGATCCACGCCGTCACCGGCATCCCCATGAACCCGGTCCCCGCCGGAATGTCGTGGACGTGCGCGAGGATCCGCGCGATCGACCCGTGCGGCGCGTGCGGTGCGGTACGGACCTCCATGACGCAGGCGAGCACGCCCACGTCCTTGCCGTCCGCCGGACACGTCGTCGTCGTCGTCCAGTCGTCGTGCTCGCACTCGTAGTCGTCGTCGGCGTAGAACGCCGCCCCCGGCGACAGCCGGGAGATCAAGGCGGCGGGCACCCCTTTCGGGTCGCCATCCAAATCAACGGTACGGAACGCCGACTCGCGGTTGACGGCGAAGCCGGCGAAGCCGTAGGTGTCCGCCGCTTTCACGATCCGCGCGATGGCGGATCGATGCGCGGCGAGGGCGCGGTCAGGGTAAGTCGAGGAGGGCATCGAAGCTCCGGATCAGTGTGTGTCCGCAGACTAATCCCCGAGCAAACGATTGTCACACCAAACCTTCAACTTTCTTTCGCGTTTCGCTACAAACCCCCGCTACGGCCCACTCTCGTCGTTACCGTAGCAGCGCGCTAACGTCCTCCGAGACGATGTAGGTTCGGACTTCGACGCCGAGTGTGCCCTTCCACTGGCGCACCCGCTCCCGGGTGACCCCCAGGTCGTCCGCGATCACCTGACCGCTCTCCCCGGCCCGGAGCCCGTCGAGGAGCCGCACGAGCCCTCCGCGCCCGTGCCGGGCGATGATGTTGCGGGCGATCTTCTCACGCCGGTCCTGCTCACTCGTCGTCATCGTCGTCTCCCTCGGCGTCTCGCAGGGCGGCCAGCACCCCGGCGGCGAACGCCTCGCTGTCTGTTTCCGTGCCCGCGAGGGCGTCCGCCGCCCCCGCCAAGCTCTCGATCCCCACCAGAGCCTCCACAGCCGGCAGCTTGTCGAGCAGGATGCTCGCCAGATGCTCGTCGGCGGTGCCCTCCGCGATCGGGTAGTAGACGGTCACGGGCCGGTCCTGACCGTGCCGCGTGAATCGACCCTCCCACTGATCAAGCTGCCCCGGCGTGTACGGCAGCAGCGCGAAGATCGCAGCGTCGGTGCATTGGAGCCCGTCGATGCCGGTGCCCCACGCCTCGCCCGTGCCGACCAGCACGCACGACCCCTCCGAGGCCCGGTAGGCGTCCAGCATCCCCCGGCGCTCGTCCTGGGAATGCGCCCCGTGGCCGCACCAGACGCCGCCGACCGGAGCGCCCTTGCCTCGGATCTTGCCGGCAGCCTCCGCGATCTCGTCCGCGTCCCGCTTCCGCGCCGTGAACACGACGACCTTGTGGCCGCTCTCCATGTGCTCCGCGATCCGCTGCACGACCGCACGCCGCTTGCTCGACGCCGCCATCGCCAGCCGCACCTCCAGCAACGCGGACGCGCCGCGCGCCGTCGCGGCCTTGATCACCCGCTTCCAGCCACCGGACGGGGCGACCTGCTCCGAGGGCGCGATGTACCACGTCTGCCGCCGCTTCGGCGGCAAGCTCGCACGCGCGACCGCCACCGGGACCGTGTGCATCACCATCGCCAGCCGCTCGTCCAGTTCCGTCAGGTTGCTCTCGCCCCGGTCATCGAGGCCCCCGTACACCCCGTCCTTCGCATCGCAGTAGCGGTAGGCGTAGGTCCGGTAGGAGCCCCATGCGAACGGCTCCAGAAGGTCAAGCTGCCCCCACAGGTCGCGCACCCGGTCAGGGATCGGGGTCGCCGTCGTCGCCAGCCGCCGCGAGGCCGCCCGCGCAAGCCGCGTTGCGCTCTCCGCGACGTTGCCGAGCGGCACCAATCCGACCTCCCCGTCCCCGTCCTGGGACGGCTTGACCTTCCCCCCGCGCGCCGTCACGTCCGCGACGGCGGCGGCGTAGTCGGGACTGTCGCGGTCGGGCAGCGGCAAGGCTTCCCAGCGTTTGCGGCTCTTGCCCTTGTGGCTCTCGTCGTACACCACCGCCCCGACGCCGCCCAGCGTCGTCGCCAGCGCGTCGGCCCACGAGGGCAGAGCTTCCCAGCCGACGGTCACGACGGGCCGCTGGCCCTCCTCGCGGCACCAATCGAGGTAGTCGTGGAGGGACTGCCACTTGTCCCGCTTGCGGACCTCGGACGCGGGCTTGCAGACGAAGGCGCGGAGCCGGGTGAATCGCTCGACCTCCCGGGCGTACTGCACGCGGGTCGCGGCCCGGGTCACGATCACCAGCGGGCCGGGCTCCAGGCACCCCCACAGGATCGCGGTGTAGGTCTTGCCGCTCCCCGTCGGGTGGTGAAGCAGCGCCCCGGGAAGCTGCACGGCGAAGCCGAGGGCGTGCCGCTGGTAGTCCATCGGCCAGTCGCCCAGGTAGTCCTCGCGGACCTCCCCGCCGGCCAGCAGACGTTCCCGCAGCGGCTCCCAGGGGACCGCCGACCCGGGCACCGGGATCTCCTCGGAGGCGCGCAGGACGGCGCAGGTAGATCCATGGTCCCGACACGTCCGCAGCACCGCAGGTAGCGCGTGCCAGGACGCCCGCCAGCGGCCCCGAAAGCACTTGACGCCGGGAATCGCCTCCAGCCGAGACGCCGGGGTCTGCCCCGGGTCGAACCATACGTCGAAAGTGTAGTCAGGCATAGGTTTCTCGTCGCTTGTGTGTGTGTCCGCCGTGTGTCTCGGCTCCTCGGAACGTAGCGGAGGCACGACGACGTGTCAAGGACACGCCGCTTGACGTGTCGCCCCCCGGCGGGGTAGATCGACGGGCACACACACACACACTCACCCCGAGCACTCGATGATCACGGAGAAGGAAGCGTGGTGGGCCGTACCGCCCGCCGGCTGGGTTCGCGACTACATGGAGCACGCCGAAAGGCAGACGACGGCCCCGATGGGCTACCACCTCGCCGTCGCGCTCTCGCTGCTCGCAGTCACGACCCCGACCAGCTACGGCCACCGCTACGCGGGCGACCTGTACGGCAACCTCTACACGCTGCTCGTCGGGCGCAGCGGTGAGGACCAGAAGTCCACCGCACTCGGCATTGGGCGCGAGGTCTTGCAGGTCGCGGACCCCGGCTTGATCGGACGGATGCCGGGCTCGCCGGAGGGTCTGATCGATGCGTTGGCCGACCAGCCCCGGCAGATCCTCCGCTACTCGGAGTTCGGCGCGTTCCTGGCGAAAGCCCAGCGCAAGGGCTCGTATTTCGAGCCTATGAAGGCCCTTCTCACGGATCTTTGGGATTGCACACCGCAGTCGCGCGTGAAGGCCAACGGCAACGGAACCAACGTCCCGAATCCTCGCCTGTCGGTCATGGCGGCGTGCAGCACACCGTACTTGGAGAAATACACGGAACCGGAGGACTGGAGCGGCGGCTTCATGGGTCGGTGGGCGGTCATCTACGCCCGGCGCGAGCGGACCAACCCCGACCCGTCGGGCGACCCCACCGCGATCCCGGCGCTCGCGCAAGCTCTCCAGCAGCGGGCCGCGCTCCCGTCCGCCGGCCCCTGCCTCGGGCTCGACCCGGAAGCCACGGCCCTCTGGCACGAGTGGTACATGCACTTGGAGGCGCGGGTCGTCCCGGCAACGATCGCGGGTGCGAAGACGCGCGCCCCGACGATCGCGCGGAAGGCGGCGATGCTCTACGCCTGGGATTTCGGAGATCCCTTCGCGGGCGACCCGTGGCGGCTCAACGTCTCGCACCTGTCCTGTGGCATCCGGTTCGCGGAGCTACACCTACAGTCGGTCCTGGGGATCGCGGAGAAGCTGGCCGAGCACCCCGATGCCCGGCTCCGGCGCGACGTGTTGAGCATCGTGCCGCCGGGTGGGGCTCAGTCGCTCGCGGAGATCCTTCGCCGGACGAAGATGCGGAAGCGCGTCGTCATGGAGGTCTTGGAGGGGCTGTGCATCGACGGCTCCCTAAAGCCCCACGCCGTTTCCGGGGTCGCCGGAGACACGATCTACCAGCGGCTCCGGTGACGGCGCGGAGGGCTACCTTAGCGGCTCCTGGCGTTGACTCGACGGCGCTGGGCGATGATCTTCCTGGCGATGGCGTAGGTGCTGTCACGGTCATCGATCGGGATGCGGAGCCGCTTCGCGACGGCGATGTAGACCCTCCGCTCGCCATCTACGATATAGTCCAGCCATTCGTAGAAGTCGTCGCGTCCGATCTCCTCGTCCAGTTCGTACAACGCCCCCTTCTTGCGAATCAGCTTGACGGTATCGGTGATGTTCAGTTCGGGGGAGGGGTCGTCGAAGATGCTCACGGCGGACTCCGGGTCGGCGCGTCGCAGCCTACCACTCCGGGCAGCCTACCACGGCGAGGCCGGCGGGTCAGTCGGCGTTGCGGCGGACGCACTCGTCCAGGGCGTCCACGAGGTCGAGGCCAACGTGTGTCTCGTCCGTGTAGCCGTCCTGGGCGTGGATCAGCGTCCAACCCGTGTCCCCGGCGGCACGGGTCACCCCCCACGCCCCGGTGACGGGGTAGGACACGACCCAGCCCGTCGCCGCGTCAACGATGATCGGCGGGCCGAAGCCCACACCGGCCAGCAGGTCGAGGTCGGCGGCGGACACGCCGGTCTGCTCGTCCACGCCCGTCAGGTAGACGAGGCTGGGATCCTCGGCGGCGGCCTCGATAGCGGCCTCCTCGCTGGCGTCGTCGCTGCCCGACATCAGCGGACAGTCGTAGACGCCGAGGGTCAGGCCGCTCACCACGGCGTCGTGGATCGCGTCGGCGGGGTCCAGGCCAAGGAGGTCGGCGTAGTCGGTAAGGGCGATGCGGTTGCGGATCATCGGGGGCTCCGGGGTGGTGTGTGGTCTTTCACCCGCGAAGCCCCGTGCCGGTGAGGGCTACGGGGCGGGTGCGGACGATAAGTCGGTCAGTCCGTGACAACCGACTTGACGAGGTCGCCGTCCGCGGTCTCGACCAGCCGCACGCACGGCCACGTCGCGGCGAGCACGCGGCTGGCCCACGCCTCCAGCGAGTCGTCGCCGGTTCGCTCGTCGGCCCACATCACGATCTCGTCGTCGCCGTTGATGCGCTCCTCGATCGTGGCGTGGTCGATGCCGGGGGCGTGGTCGCTGTCGTCGCAGAGCACGATGTCGTCGTCGCAGAGCACGTCCTCCCCGGTGAGCGCGCGCTCGTCGTAGTCGGCGGGGATGCGGACGTAGTAGTCACCGGCGGCGATGTAGTTGCCGTTGGCGGTGGTGTCGGTGTCGAGCGTGATGCGAGCGATGCGGGTCATGGTGTCTCTCCTGGTTGGCGCCGGGGTTCCTCCCCCGGCGACACAAACACCTTATAGGTGTGTCATAGCCCTGTCCACAATAAATATGCACCGCCGCTGGTCTGCTCGCCGGAAACGTCGTCCAGCAGCGGATAGCAGCGGTGCAGATTTCTTTCGTCACCCGTCGTCGGCTACCCGTCGTCGGGCTCCGGGCACCCCTCACGGTCCACGGTGAGGGTGACCGTCGCACCCTCCGGCCATGCGTCCGGGTCGGTCACCCGTCCCAGGACGCCCAGCACGATCCCGGTGACCGTCTCGACGTGCCGATGCTCCCGGCGGCGGGTGACCCGCAGCCACACCTCGCCCCCGTCGGGCAGCGGGTAAGCGGCGATCCCGATCGTCATGCGGTCCTCCCGCGACGGGCGAGCCGCCGCATCCGGGTCAGCGGCATCCCGTCGTGGTCGGCGGGAGCGCCGGGAGCCTCGGGCACCAGGGGAGCGCCGGGCTCCGGCTGCCCCGCGTGGCCCCAGCGGAAGATCGGACGGAGGAGGGCGACCGGCAGCAGCGCGATCCCCGTGTCCGAGTGCAGCGCAACCAGCGACCCGTCCAGCAGCCCCGGCGTCGTCGCCGCGAGCGCCGACCACAGCGACCCGTCCCGGGCCACCGGGCTCCACCGGAGCTTCGACAGCACCGGCATGGACACGCCCGACGCTTGCAGCGCCGCCAGAGCTTCCGCGACCTCCCCCGGGATCCGGGTGTCCTCCCCCGCCGACCGGCGCGGGAAGTCCGGGATCCCCGTCACCCCCCTCGACGCCCACCACTCCCGGTAGCGCCGCCAGTTCGACGCGATCGGCGTCCGCTTGTGCGCGTCCTGCGCCTCGTACCAGCGAAGCAGGCTCGCCCGCGTCACACGACCGTCACCGTCCTCGCCAACCTCGACCGCATCCCGCAGCACGCGCCGCACCTGCGAAGCCGCCGTCGATGCCGTCCGACGACCCACCCCGCGCTCGGACACCAGCCACGCCCGAAACGCCTTCCAGTCGTCGGTGTTGTCGGTGTCGTCGCTTCCGGCGGGGGCAGGCGGGGGCGTCGTGGGCGGCGGGGGCGGCGGGGGCACGGGGTTGAGCTTCGGGCTCGGTGCCGGGACGGGGTGGAGGGTCGGGCTCGGTGCCGGGAGCGTCGGGAGCGTCGGGGGGCAGTCGTCCATGGCGGTGTCCATTTCATGCGCCTCGCCCCTTCGGGGCTCGGCGCGGGGGGTGCTCGGATAGCAGGAGGAGGTCACGGGGTGTCCAGGGCGGTGTCGGTTTAGGGGTCGCGGTGCAGGTTTAGGGGTCCGAGGCGGCCCGGGTGCAGGTTTAGGGGCGTCGAGCGCCCCGGCCGGCGTTAGAGTCATAGCACAGAGGGCACGTCCCGTGCAACGTCGGTGTATATCGACTACAGAGTTAGAGGTTAGAGAGCATGTTCCGTGTCGTGTCGTCCTAAGAACGACTACCCGTTAGAGTCATAGCTTAGAGTCATAGCATCCCACCCGGTGCATGTTTACCTATACTCTGATATTATACCTATTCTAACTATAACTACCCCCCTATATACTTACATTACACGGTACATAGTCTCTAACCTATGACTATAACATCATCCGGCCCGTTCGCTGAGAACGCCGTGCCCGTGGGCTTCCGGGCCTAAGCGCAGATGCGGCGGCCGGGTCGGCGTTGGGTTGCGGCCTTGGATGCGCCCTCTGCCGCCGCGTGGTACGCTCCGCGCGAGCGAGGAAACCGTGCTCCGACGATCCATCCCACTCGACCTCCGCGACGTGGACCTCGACTACCCCGTCGAGGTCTACTGGAACCTCACCCGGCATCGGTGGAGCGTCCGCCAAGGTGGGCTCGTCCGCGCGCATCTGGACGACCTTGTGCTCCGCGTCACCGAATGGCGGGTGCAGCCCGGCGGCCAGCGTCGGGTGCGGGAGACGGGTCGCAAGAACGTCCACGCCTTCGCCGTGGGGCGGATTCCACCGACCTTCGCATCGGCCAAGCCCGCTGAGCACCGCCAGCGGACGCGCGACGGGTGGACGGGGGAACGGGTGGTCTACGACCCCCACAGAGACGACGGATTCGTGGCGATCCCGCACCACGCCGGGATCCGCCTCCACGGGGAGGATCCGAGGGAGGGTGCCGTGCCGGCTGGCCCAGGGGTGTACCACTTCCAGTTTGTGATCAGCCTGGACACCCCATCGCCTCGGGGCGCTCACGTCCTCCGGCTGTCCGACTACACCCCGGCTGCTTCCGCCGCATGACGACGCTCCCGCCGGGTGTGACGGGCAACACGGGCCTCGTCATCAACGCCTCCCAGGTGGCGTTTCTGGCGGCGTTGCGTGCGGCGGTCCCAGGGATCCCGCTGCACGTCACGAGCGGCACCCGAACGCCGGAGAGGCAGGCCGCCGCCCTGGTCACCAAGCGGCGCCGGGGCGAAGACCTCCGCAAGCTCTACCGGGCGAACGCGGACATAGCCTCGGCGCTCATGGCGGCCCCCAACACGACCTCGGCCATGGCCGCCATCATCCGGCGCTACATGGGTCAGGGGCGATACCTGTCGCGGCACATGCGCGGGGACGCGGTGGACCTCCGGTCCCGCAACCTCACGTCGGCGCAGGTCCAGCAGGTCATGGCCGCCGCCGCTCGCCTCGGCGCGAAGCCGTTGCTGGAGAGCGACCACATTCACGTCGAGCGGGTCGGCAACCTCGCGTCGGACGTGGCTCTCGCCGTTCGGGATGCGGGCGGTCGGGCGGGGGGCTACGCTCGCCGGGGAGGCGCTGCCTTGTGGCGTCGTCGCCGGACCATCGCCCTCGCCTACACGACGA
>Ga0180437_10007242_pt1 | contig 14519 bp, 8 predicted proteins | sample SS_ome_4_FD_132410 | JGI IMG/M metagenome (GOLD analysis project Ga0180437, IMG submission 132410) | Hypersaline lake sediment archaeal communities from the Salton Sea, California, USA - SS_3_D_1 metaG | ecosystem: Environmental > Aquatic > Non-marine Saline and Alkaline > Hypersaline > Sediment...
AAATTTGGCTTTTAAGGCATCACTATCAGGAATAGGAGCTTGATTTGGATCGCCTTCAATTTGCTCAACAAAATAATTAATAAGAATATAATGATATTCGATTTTTCCCCTCTTATCATGCATGATTTTATCAATAATTCCAGCCAATTTTTTTACCTTTACTTTAAACCCAGTTTCTTCGCAGCCTTCTCTTTCTGCAGCATGAATTGTTCTTTCTCCTAATTCCACGTGTCCTCCGGGTATTGACCAGTAACCAGCATCTGGGTCAAATTTCCTTTTTACGAGTAACAAATTATTTTCTCGAATTAAAAGAATACCAACTCCTACATGGGGTCTAACAGGATATTTTCTTGTATCAAAGACCGTTAGATTACGTTTTTTTCTCATCTATAGTTTAACTCCAAATCATAATAATATATATGAAAATAATATCAATACAACTTTAATGTTTAATTAATATTTCTTTCAGTTAATTATCGAAGATATCTCTTTAATACGCTATTCCTAAGGTAAAATAATGCCCATTTAATCATATGAGTAACGAAGGATTATATATATAGCATACTTTTAAATATTTAGAAGGTTCGGTATATCTCAAGGATTAAAAACCTTGATAATATATTTATCCAAAAAATGGCGAATTACAATGAAAAAATGTAGAATACAAAACAAAAGTATTAAATCAATACTTATTATAGTTTTATTTTTAGTTTCAATGAATTTCGTAAGTTCAGGACTAATGAACAAAATTAAAACTGCAGAATATAATAGTGAACTTAATAATAGTTTCTGGGAAGGTGAAGATAAAATTCACCTTACGATCAATATACCAGAAATTGAAACTCAAAAGTCTTTTTCTTATAATGGCGAACAATACTATGAAATCTCCTTCGAGTCATGTGGGACAACTATGGAAGTAGGAGCACCTAAGGTTCCTTTTAAGACTATTAAAATTTTACTCCCCTTTGGCACCGATCTCGATTACGTAAGACTTCAAAAACGTAATTTAAGAAGTCTTGAAGGAACTTTTATGATAGAACCTGCTCAAGAGCAAACTCCCATCGGTTCTGCTAAAAATCCAATATTCAAACTAGAAAGAAGTATTTATTCATCTGATCTAAATTTTCCTGAAGATGATTACAAAATAGAGGGTGTATATGAAATAAGAGGTTATAGGATCCTTATACTAAATATTTACCCCGTAAGTTATATCCCTAATAAAGGAAAGATATCTTATTACAAGGATATTGATATCGAGGTAAGCTTATTAGATACTTTTAATATGAATAAGTTACTAAGGGGAAAATTCAAAGATCAAGAGATTATCTCTGAAATTGTAGATAATCCAGAAGTAATCAATACCTATAAAGACAGATCAAGTCAAGTAAAATTGATAAACCCCTCGTTTGATCTGTCACCTGGTTCTTATGACTATTTAATTATCACTAATAATGCTTTAAAGAATTCTGGGGGAACATATACTTTTCAAGATTTAGCTTTGAGTAAAAATGCTTCGGGAATTGATACTAGAATTATTACAACAGAATATATATATTCTAATTATCCCGGTGATGATGAACAAGAGCAGATTCGAAATTGTATCATAGATGCATATCAAACCTGGGGTATTGAATATGTATTATTAGGTGGAGATGGTGATGCCGTTTTTGAGGGAGGAGAAAGCGGTGATGACATTATACCTTCACGAGGTTTGTATGCAACGGCATATGGTGAAATTGATTATAATATTACCTCCGATTTATATTATGCAGCATTAGATGGCAATTGGAATGATAATGATAACCTATACTGGGGAGAACCAGGTGAAGATGATTTGTATGCAGAAGTATATATCGGTCGTGCGCCCGTGGATACTGAAACAGAATTATCTAATTTTGTTTATAAAACATTAGCTCATGAAGCCGAAACTCATCATTATCTTTCAAAAGCTTTGATGGTTGGGGAATTTTTGGGATTTGGATGGTCTGTATGGGGTGGAGATTATAAAGATGAAATTAAGGATGGCTCAGATGCTTATGGATATACTACTTCAGGTTTTCCAAATAGTTATAATGTTGATACGCTTTATGATAGGGACTTAGATCCACAGATGTGGAATAAAACGGATCTTATTCCACTTTTAAATGATGGTATACACATTATAAATCATTTGGGGCATTGTGATGTTGAGTACTCCATGAAAATGATCAACAAAGATGCTGACGCACTAATAAATACTCATTACTTTTTCGCTTATAGTCAAGGATGTTACAATGGTGCTTTTGATAACCGAGGACCATGGGGAATGACTCACTCAAATGATTCTATTGCAGAGCATTTTGTATTAAGTGAACATGGGGCTTTTGCTTTTGTAGGAAATACACGATTTGGCTGGGGAGATAATTACGGAACAAATGGAGCATCTCAATATTATGATCGTCAATTTTTTGACGCGTTATTTGCTGAGGGGATTGAAGAGATTGGAAAAGCAAATCAAGATTCTAAAGAGGACAATATTGGATATATCTCTCAGGAAGCAATGAGATGGTGTTACTATCAATTAAATTTGATGGGAGATCCTTGTGCAACACTTCCTCCTCAACCTAACGATTATGAACCAAATCTTACTGATGAATTTGTTTCTTCTATGAGCGGCGATCAAACGACTTTATTTACATTTAAAGTAAATTACACTGATATTGATAATAATCCACCACTCTATGTCAATGTCAAATTGAATGAAACAGTATTTCCAATGCATAAAGAACTAGAGCTTGATGAAGATTATTCTGATGGATGTTCATATATAACTGAAATTTATCTTCAACCAGGGACATATAATTATTCATTTATTTGTGCTGATTACAAATTTACAAATTCTACAGGATGGAAGACTGGTTTGTTAGTTTCTGAAAAGTTAAATGAAAACAATCCAGTACTAAATAATGGATTTATATCTCCAGAATATGGTCTAGCGAATTTCACTGAATTCACATTTCTAGTCAACTATACTGATTTAGATAATAATGTTCCAAACTATATACAAATAACAGTAAACAGTACAACCTATAATATGGTAAAACAGAACCCATTTGATACAAATTATATGGATGGCGTGATTTTTGAATATAGATCCACTTTAGAAGAGATCGGAATATATGAGTTTGATTTTGAGTGCTCAGATGGTTTAAATGTTGCATATGATGGTAGCTATTCTGGACCTATAGTCAAACAAAGTCAACTTTTTGAAGGAATGTACATTGCTCATATCTTCAATATGAACAATTATTTGGTATTGCCAGGTAATATATCTTATAATTTTATTAGCGGTAATCAGTTTTATGCTAATTATGATCTTTATCCTTATGGAGGTTCATGGAAAGTGGATGCATTAACTCGAATTATGACTGAAGCAGGGGGGACCTTAAATTTTGGTAATAATTATCATACTCCCTTTTGGATTTTTAACAATCGTTCTTTAGGAGAGGTCGTACCCATCTCTGTAGATGGTACTGGAGATCATAATTTCACTATTACTGATGAATTGATATACTTTCTTCCTGATTTTGGAGAGATTGAGGTTTGGGTTTTAGAGGACAATGATGAACCTGGTATTGCGTGGTATGAAAAAAGTACTGGTATCTTACTTAATGGAACCTTTACTTATTATTCTGGTCAATATAATTATACTTTTGATTTTATTGATACAAATACTCATTTTTCTTATAGTGAAAACAACTTTGAACCGATGCTGACAGAAGGTGCTGTTAATCCTAATAGTGGAGACCAAAAAACCAAGCTTAATTTTAGCGTCACTTATACAGATCTTGATAATAATAAGCCCATTTATATAAATGTAGTCGTGAACGACACGACTTATCCTCTAAACAAAATTGATGAATTAGATACGGATTATTCTGATGGCTGTCAATATGAGTTCGTCACATTTCTACAAGCGGGACAATATGATTATTATTTTGAATGTGCTGATTGGATATATTCAAATTTTACTCTAGTAGATTCTGATTTAATGATCTCATCAATTCCTAATTTGAATACCCCAACATTAACAAGTTCTCAATTGAATCCCGGAACAGGATATGCAAATGCTACAGAATTTTGTTATAGTGTAATATATACTGATCTTGACAATGATGCTCCAGATTTCATGCATTTACTAATTAACAATACGATTTATGATATGTATAAATTCAATATATCAGACAATTACTATATAGATGGCTGTAAATATATATACGAACGCAAATTCGAAGTGGTAGGCTTTTATGAGTATCAATTTAATTCCACAGACGGACTATTTTTTGTCTCTGATGGTCCATATCTCGGTCCAGACGTTTCTAAATGTCAATTATTTGATGGATTGTACGTAGAGCATGAACTCTTTGGTGAGGGTATAGAATATCCATCCCGAATAGAATATTCATACAAATCGGGAAATATTTTTAAATTAGAATGGTTTTATGCAGGAGCATTCTATGATTGGGAAGAAAATGTCGAAACTCGGATAATGGATAATCCAGGTACCGTTTTACCTTTTGGAGAGGGGTATCATACTCCTTTCTGGATAAACGATGATGCTAAGTTAAATGATAATATTCTAATTGCTGTTGATGGTACAGGGGATCACACTTTTAGAGTAATAGGAGATCGAATGCACCTTATAAATGGATTTGGTTTAGTTGAAGTCTGGATCTTAGAAGATTTGATGGAACCCAGTACTAGAGCATATTATGAAAAGAGTACGGGAATTTTAATCAATGCAACGTTCTATTATGGAGAAGGTACTGGTTATTACGGTTTCAGATTTGTTGAATCTAATGCTAAATTCTCATATAGCCCTAATGCAGAACCAACACTTACGTTAGGTTCAGTAAGTCCAAAAATTGGAAATGAAAATACAGTTTTTCTTTTTAAAGTGCTTTATTGTGATGCGGATAATGATCAACCTGTGAGTATATCGGTCCTCATTAATAGTGTGTCACATTCCATGATGCCGTTAAATATTTCGGATTCAAATTATACTGATGGATGTGAATATATTTATACTACTATACTTCCAGAATCTGCAACTAATTATACCTATGAATTTAGAGCTAATGATGGATATCATAGTTACATAACAACTACACAATTTAGTGATTTAAAAGTCTCTTCCGCATCCACAACACCAGGAGATAGAATATCAGGATTCGAAATAACGCTCTTTATAATGATAACTGGATTAACAACAATGATCTTAATTCGATTTATCCGCAAAAAGAAAAAAATCCTTTAATTTATTTTTCTATTTTTATCTATTTTTATTTCTATAGTATACATTGTAAATAAATAAATAGATGATACACTAATTGTAAGGATAAGAATATATTTTATATAAAAATGTAAAAGGGAGAACTAATGAAGTTTAATTTCTCAAAAAAGAAAATTATAGTTTCTGTTGTACTGATTTTTACCATAGTTGGAGTAATGTCTGGATTTTCAAAAATTTATGAGAATAATGGCAATAAGATACAAAAGATTCCATTTTTAAGAACATCACAAGATGCAATAACAGATGGAATTATTTTAAATTACACTTTTATATTCGGACCTACAAGTTTAGAATCGGGATTTACATACAAGCATGAGATTCTTGATCTTTACAATGTTACTTGGTGGCAAGAAGGATCTGGAATTTCTACTTGGTTTGAAAACACAACCGACCGTCTCATAACTAATGCTCTTGGACCTTCTGCATTTAATACGGGCTCTCACACCCCTGTATGGATTCCTACAAACACGAATATAAGTGACGTCTTGTGGATATCAGTTGATGGTATAGGAGATCATCCTTGGTTAGTTACCCAACAATTTCCATATTTTTATCCTGGATTTGGTTCACTGCAATTGTGGCAACTGGAGGATCTGGTTGACCCAGGTGGTTTTGCATGGTATGAACAAAGCACTGGGTTTTTAGTTTATGGTAATTTTAGTTGGAGTGGAATGTGGTACATTCTTAAACTGAATGATATAAATTTCAATATGCAGAATGTAGACCAAATATCAGGTTTAGTCGATGGGCTTTATGTACATCATAATGTAAGTTTTGATGGTGGACTTCCTCTAGCTTCGAATTTCACATACCAAGAGCATATGCCTAATATGTTTAATGTAAGTTGGAGGGTAGATATAGATGTTGGGAAATGGTGGGAAAGAGTGACCAATAGAATTATGAGAGATCCTATACCTATGGAACCAAACTTTGGTAATGGTAATCATGATCCCTCTTGGATACCTACCAATGTTAGTATAGGTACTATTTTACCTATTGCAGTTGATGGCGCTGGAGATGATGGGTATGAAATTATTGGAGAATCTGTTGAAAATTTAGCAGGATTTGGATTGGTTGAAGTGTGGTTACTTCAAAGTTTAACTTATCCAAATGCAACAGCTAAATATGAAAAAAGCACGGGACTTTTGATTGATGGTGTTTTTATATATCCATCTGGATACTATAGTTTTGATTTTATTGATTCAAATGCTCAATTCAATTATGTTACTCTACCTTCAGGTGGCATTCCAGGATATGATTTGTTTATCATTCTAGGATTAATTGGTTGTGTATCTCTGATTGTTCTGCATAAAAAACGAAGATCTCATCGCTAATTGATAATTTTTAATTTAAAATCTCTTTTTTTTTATATGTTTTCATATTAGTTAGTTTATCTATATTTACCTTTTTAAAAGAAAAATATAACAATAATAGGTTAATTCGAATAAAGATGAATAATATTTGGCCTTTTTATTGGCCTAAAAAGGGCATGCCTGAAAGGACAGATCCTTTTACTTGGATAATTAAAGGAAAAGTGGCAGCTAGCTGGTGGCCTGATAAGGAAATATTTGATTTATACAAACAAGAAGGTATATCAGTTATAATTAATTGTTCTGAGTTTGATAATCGAAAAGATGTACCAAATCGATTCAGTTACCATCATTTTAGTGTACCAGATTATGGGGTTCCTACTGAAGAACAAATTCGGCAATTCCTCAAGGTGAGTGATAAATATTTTATAGTCAATAAAGCGATAGTTATACATTGCGTGGCAGGATGTGGCAGAACTGCTCAATTTGTAATCGCTTGGGCTGCTCATTTTAATTATATTCCCAAAGATATCGATCCAGTTAATTGGATTCGAAATCGGAGACCATGTAGTCTTGAAACTAAAGAACAAAGGAAATTTGCTCGAATGATAGCACGGAAATATCAAGATTATGGATAATGTAAAGTATTTATTGGAGTATTATTATATCTTATTTAGATTTTTTTGTTTGAAGGAATAAAGATACTAGCTACCGAATAAATGAAGTTATCTGGGAAATTATGGATAAGTCTGATTATATTTATATGATTCAAGATAATGTATTAGTGTATAGGATTACATTACCATCTGAATTTCAAGGAAATGGATTACAGGAACATTTAGATAATTTTAATGAAAAAGCCCTTGAAATAATTGCGGGATTCAATAAAAATCTTCTCCAATATTTTTTGAAAGTTTCAAAAGGAAAGACTCAAAAGGATATTCAAGAAATTTTAGAGAAGATGGAAAGACTATCATCTATGATAAGCCCAATTGGGAATTTGAACTATTTAGGAGAAGAACAAGTGAATTTCGTCTTATCAAAACTGAATTCTTTGAGTGTTAATGATATCAATGAGAATAAAATTAGTTTAATGGCTGATGATCAATTACGAGTGCAACTAGGAGCACCATCATCTTATTCTACATCAGATGCTTTAGAAAATCAGTTATCAAGTGCAGCATTTTATTTAATGAACATGGGATATTCTCGTCAAGAAATTCAAGAAAGATTTAATGAAGTTCGACAAAATCCCGCTAAATTGGAATCACTTTTTAGTTTACCCCAAAAGGAAATATACAACATTCCTAGTGAAATTCAACAATCTGCTTCGGGTAGCTTAGCAATAAATCAGAGTTCTTCTGAGTCTACTATTCAAGATAATGAATATGAAAATGTAGTAGCTCAACATATTCAATCAATACAACAAGAGATTACAGCAGAACGTGCTCAAAAAGTAGATGAGATCTTAAACATAATTAAAGCCCATGTTAAAGATAAAATGACAGAACTCCAAGAAAGAGTATTTAAACAGATGCATCCCGATAGATTGAATCGTGCATTAAAAATGCTTAAAAACACAAAACGAAAATCTAAAAGAATGGATTTATATCTTGAATGGTTTACAACAAGCCTTCTACTGTCAAAAATTGAATTAAAGGTTGAACATTGGCAAGTTTCCTCCTCCGCTGGTCATGGAAATGCAGGTGTATATACTGCTGGAATAGATTTTTCACGCTATGATAATATAATTCGTGAATTTCCAGACAATAAACTAGAAAAAGTTGTCAAAATTACTCGACGCATATTACGCCATCCAACCAAAAAAGCAATCCAGAAACTTGGACAAGATTTAATAGCTGAGACAGGATTCGATGAGCACCTCTATTTTACTGACTGATTAGTTTTTTATCAGTATTACAATTATTTATTTCTTCATTCTTGTTTATTATAGTCAATCTTGTAAGCAGTAGTGCCTCGAATTATGGTTTCCAACACTTTGATTTTTTTAATTTGATCTTTATGAATAGTAAGAGGATTCTTGTCCAAAATCACAAGATCTGCCAATTTTCCTTCTTTAATGCTCCCTTTAATATGATCTTGATAGCTAGCGTATGCCGCATTTATGGTATAAGTCTTCAATGCTTCTTCCACGGATATGCATTGTTCTGTTACGAATCCATTTCTATTAACCAAAGCATGAATTCCTTGAATTGGGCTAGGATCTTCTATAGGGCAATCAGATCCAGAGATCAATAAAACATTTTTATCAATTATAGATTTATAAGGATAAGTATACTTAATCCTCTCTTTTCCTAAACGTTTTTCAAGCCACTTATACTCCGAATTGAGAAAAGGAGGTTGACAAGAAGCGATAATTCCATATTTTTTCATATCTTTGATTACATCCTCGGTTAGGAGTGATGCATGTTCAATACGATGTCGAGTATCCATTCTTGGAAGTTCTTCTGATAATCTTATGAATAAATCAGTCGCAATTCTACAGCCCTTATCCCCTATAGAATGAATGATAACTTGAAATCCTTCGTTGTGGGCAATTTTCATATTTTCATAAATTTCTTCCTCCTCTATCACACAAAAACCACACATTTCAGGGGCATCTGTGAATGGTTCGTGCATACAAGCTGTTTTTGCACCTAAAGTACCATCTAAGAAAAGTTTTAATCCTCCTATCTTAAATTTAGCATAATTATCCATCTCATTCAAGAAGTAAGGTATGAGAGCCTTTAATTTCATTGGATCGTCAATTTCAATAAAAAAATAACAATTTTGAGTAAATAATTCCTTAAACGATTCAAAAACTGCGAATTCTGATAGACCAATCTCATCTCCTTTAAAAAAGGGTTCAGCATCAAGTATAGCGTGCACAGAGGTCAATCCTTTTTTTGCAAATAATTGAGAAACTTTACTAAAGGCTTTTTTCATTTCTTCATCTGAGGGGAGTCTCATATGAGAAAAAATCAATTCTAATGCTTTTTCTGAAATTACTCCAGTAAGTTCACCGTTTCTATCTTTTCTAATCTCACCTCCCTCTGGGGGAATTGTGTTCTTATCGATACCAGCTAGCTGGAGTGCTTTACTGTTTGCAATACCTATATGGCTATCATATCTTAATACGAATAAAGGTTTATCTGGACAAGCATAATCTAAATCCAACCGAGTAGGTAAAACAGGATTATCAAAGTTTTCTTCGCTTAAGTTATAACCAATAATAAGTTGATCTTCAGTTTTATTTTTTGAAAATTCACTGATATATTCCTTGAATTGTTTAATACTACCAATATTAGAAAAATCAGGGCTTAATAGATAGATCATATACATTATCGGATGTAAATGGCAATCACAGAAACCGGGTAACATGGTACAACCATTCAAATTGATAAGTTCATAATTCGATTCCAATATATTTTTCGCGTGTTCTAAGCTACCAACTACTACGATTTTCTCATTATCAACCCCAATGGCTTCCACTAAAGGCATATCATCGTTCATAGTGATTATCGAGCCACCATGATAGATTTTTCTAATTGATTTTCCTTTTTTCATGATCTTCACCTATTATAATAGAGTTTAGATTTAAGTTTTAATAATTCTTTTCATGCAATTATGTTTTTTAAGAAAAGTTTAAAAAATTTCAATTAATTCTATGGATTAATTGTAATTACAATTTACTTAATAGCATATTAAATTAGGCGAAAAGAAAATGGTAAAAAAATCAGATTTAAAAAAATTGAATTCGATTATGGAAGAGGCTGAAGTTTTAAAAGGTGAGCGAAAATATAACAAGGCTGTTGAAAAACTTTTGGAAGGAATACGCTTTATTGAGGATAGAGTTAAAGAACCAGATGAAAAACGAGATGAGATTGAAAATCTTAAATCAGAAATCGATCAGATCTATGTTATCGAAATTATTGATATTACCAATAAAGCATATACGTTTATGAATGAGGATGAATATGATAGAGCGTATAAAACTTACGATGAAGCGATGAGAATTGCAGACAAAATTGCGGAAAAAGAGTTGAGAGATGAGGAGATTAAAGAAATTAACGATGCGATCAATCATACTCAATTAGAAGAGGCTACATATAATGCAGAAGTATTAGTCAAAGAGGATAGATTTGAGAGTGCGATTAGTACACTTAATGATACGTTAGTTAAAGCACAAAAAATATATAAATCTAAATCAGATCATGAGATTATTCAAAGGATTAAAGATAAAATTAATAATGTGTTTTCTCTTCAAATTAATCTTTTAATTGAGCAAGCAGACAAACTAGAAGCTACTGGAAATGATAAAGAAGCTATTGGAACATATAAAGATGCTTTGAAAATAACAGATAAATATTTCGAATCTGATTTAAAAAACACTGAAATAGTTCACCTAAAAAAAAAGATAAATCAGGTTTATTCTAATCAGATTGATCCATTAATTGAGAAGGGGACGCTATTATACTCGCAAGAAAATTTTGAAGAAGCTGCAAAAGAGTATGAAAAAGCTTTAGAAATTGCGAGAAAAATGTATGACTCAGAAGAAAAGAAAGCAAAATTGAATAATATTAATTCTGTTGCTGCTGATTCCTTAAATCCGATTTACATTTCTCGAATTGAGCCATTAATTGAGAAGGGGAAAGGCTTAATAAATACAGATAATTTTGCTCAAGACCTAACACTCGTAAATCAAGCGATAAAATCGTTCTCAAGTGCTCTAACAATTGCTAAAGATATGGCAGATTCTAGGAATAAAGAAACTAATGTAAACAAAATCTCAGAATTAATTAAATCAACATGTTTAAAAAGGATCGATTTATTAAGAGATAATTCTTTAAGGAAATTAGCTCAGAAAGATTACGAAGGAGCTGTTAATGAGTTATATGCTGCAATAAGCATAGCAAAGAAGATCCCTGTTAAGGAAGAAGAAAATGAAGAGCTAGAAAAATTAAAAGATTCTGTAAATAAAGCCTTTTCAGCTCAAATAAATGAAATTCTAGTAGAAGGAAAAGCATTCCTAGCCCAGAAAAATTATAATGAAGCATTGGAAATTTTTAACAAGGCTATGGACATTACCAATAAAATGTATTTAAATGAGTTAATGGAAGAGGAAGTAAATAAAATAAAAAGTTTGATTTACCAAGCTGAATTAAAAGATTTAGTCGGACGTGGGGACTTAGTTGAAGAGCAAAAGAAATTTGAAAAAGAATTAGAGAAATTAGATAAAAAGATGGAATATGCTAAAACTATCGCTGATGAAAAACGCCGTTTTGAAGAAATGAACAAAATTAAGCTAGCGATTGATGAAGTTCATTATTCTGAAATTAAACTTATAGTTGAACAAGCAAATCAGTTAGCTGAGAGTGGACATTATTTAGATGGTTTTGAATTTTTCCAGAAAGCAATGCGTATAAACGACTTAATAGAGAGCTCTGAATATAAAGATAAGGTACCCATAAAGACTAATTATAAAAACCAATTAATAAATAAAGCAATAAAAGAAATCGGCACAAATAATTTTGATAAAGCGATTGATGATTGTGAAAAAGCGCTTGAACTAGATAGTACACATATTGATGCCTATTTCTATACTGGTAAAGCAAATTCTCATAAGAATCAATATGATGATGCTATTGCTTCATTTAGAAAGGCTTTAGATCTTAAAAAAAATCACGCAAAATCATGGAATCATATGGGTTTGGTATATACTAAAAAAAAGGAATATGATCTTGCTATTGAATCCTATAAAGAAGCTATTGAAGTTGAACCACTCTACACAGAAGCGATATATAATATGGCAAATGCGTATAAATTGAAAAAACATCTAAATGAAGCAATAGATATATATAAAAAGGTAACTGAAATCGAACCTGACCATGCTATGGCATGGCTTTTTATGGCAGATTGCTATTTTGAAAAGAATGAATATTATTCAGCAATTCAAAAGTTAGAAAAAGCTGCATCCATAAATACGAATTTAGCAGAAGAATTCAATCATGACATCTCTCAGTTTAAAGAAATTGTTAATAATATCAAAGAAATTATCTCCAAAGAATTCCAAAATAAATTAAACTCATTATTTTAAAGTAATTATTAAATAAAAATAAGATAATAAAATAAAGAAAGAATAATTACATTAAATTCGAAGCATACTGGTCAAGTAAATATTCAATTTTCTGCGGTTCTAATTGATCACTTCCTAACTCAGGACACATATTTTCTAAATGACAGAGAAGCTCATTTAGTCCATCTTCCGCTTCTTTAGGATCGATATTATCTAAATCACTCAAGACTAAGGAGCCTAAAAGGTTTTGAGAACGTTTAAATAAAATTATATGCCCTCCAATCTTTAACTGATTTAATTCTGAATTAAAAGACTCTTGGACAAAACTGCTAATTGCTGAATATAAGCCACCTTGTAATATATCCTGATTTGATGAAGAAGTGAGTGGAATACCTGCTCTGTCGAATACAGTAACTCCTTTGACATTTAATCGCCTTTTTAATTGCTTACCAGATAATTTATAATAAATTTTCATGAACGCACGAACTATGCCATAACCCGTTTTACATGAGATAGGAAGAACTTCAAATGAGGATAACTTTTTTAATTCTAAAACATCAATGATTTCACTAATCTGAGCAACAGGTTGAAGATCATATTTATTTGCCAAGACAATAAGTGGTTTCTTTTTAAATACATCAGATAATTTCCATAACTCATCTCGTGCTTCACTGAATCGCTCTCGAGCATAAGCATCAATCATGAAAATTACACATTCTGCGTTATTTGCTTCTCCAATCCATAAATCTCTGAAATCTTTTTGCCCTCCCATATCCATTAAATTAATTCGAATCCCTTGTACTTCCATAGTCGTCATTTCTTTTCCCATAGTTGGAGTATGCTCCATAAAAGTTCCATTCTGCAGAAATGAGACCATTGTGGTTTTTCCTGCAGAATCCAATCCACAAATAACTATTTTCTTTTCTTTAGTGAATATTCTTCGTAATAAATTCCTAACTGCCATGATATAACTCACTTTAAAAAGTAATTTAATTTTGTTAAAAAGAATAAGAAATTTTTGGTATAAAAATAATCTTTTTTATCCTTTTTTTTGTTCTATTGCCACAAATATCAAATTTGGCACACAAAGGATGAAAGTATAAATTATTTAAAATTTAAAATAGAATAATAAGAGATTAAAAAAATTATAAATAAGATTAATCTTTGACTACCAACTTAGAGATCCATGTTCCCATTATTTTTTCCTCAACTTCCTTATGTGGAAAGAGATATTTTTCGTAAAATCCACGCGAACCTAAAAAGAACATGAAGACTGCTATTGTTCTAAATATTTCGACTACAATAGTAACTGGAATTGTTTGTCCAATACCCCATAGTAGGAATAATAATCCCATTCCAAATGCTAATCCGTTGTGTTTTCGTTTTCCATCTCTTAAAAGCATATAAGCTGGAATATAGCCGACAAATGTTAGGTAAACAATAAAAGGAATCGCATTAATCACTAAAATATGTCCTAATATCAAATAAAATGCTATTATAAAAGGTACCGAGTAAAATTTAACTAAGCGTCTAAGATACAGCATAAATTCAAATTGTATTGTTGCCAACATATATCCAAGAATATATCCAAACCGTAGTCCTCCGATTAAGTACATAGTGGTATCCACATTAAATAAGTAAGTGAGTAAATTGATAATTGAATAGGACATAACACCGAGAGTTAATGTAAAAATCGCTATGTACATTCGATTCTTTGTATCCCGCCAAGAATTGAATATCGGTGGAAGACTAAGAACGCATAATACAACCATTATTATTTCATATATCGAATAAATTATAT
>Ga0180437_10007244_pt1 | contig 14514 bp, 23 predicted proteins | sample SS_ome_4_FD_132410 | JGI IMG/M metagenome (GOLD analysis project Ga0180437, IMG submission 132410) | Hypersaline lake sediment archaeal communities from the Salton Sea, California, USA - SS_3_D_1 metaG | ecosystem: Environmental > Aquatic > Non-marine Saline and Alkaline > Hypersaline >...
CGGGGCGACGCTGCGCAGCTTGAAGAAGACATCGGGGCAGACGGGGTAGAAGGTCAGGGTCTGGCCGTCCACCTCGTGGGCAACGCCCTTCGGCGAGTAGGCGGGCAGCTCTTGCATCCACTTGCGGGGCATGGTCGTGGCTCCATGGACGGGGGAGGGACTGAGGGCCCGCCCCGGCTCCGTCCAGCCGAGGCGGGCCCTTCTACCTACCGCCTATCAGGTGGCGGTGGTCTCGTTCACCGAGCGGATCGTCAGGGTCGGCGAGTCGGCATCCGCGGTGGTGTTCGACTCGGCGGTGCCGGTGAACTGCATCGTGGTGAACTCGTCGCTGATCTGAGCGAAGTCGCCCTCAGCCTTGAGGCTGATCTGGTGGAACTGGTACTCGACGCTCTCGTCGTTGTTCGCCGGGTTCTCACCGATGAACTTGAGGGCACCGGTCACGTTGGTCTGCGTCAGGGCGCGGACCTCGTCGACCTCCTTGGTGCCGGCGTCAGCAGCGAGCGTCACCAGCACATCGTCCGCGCCGGTGGCGATGCCGCCGCCGACCACGATGAAGATGCGGCCGAACTCCTCATCCACCGTGTAGTCGGTGTTGAGGGTCTGGGCGGTGGTGTCGGGGCTTTCGACCGTGAGGTTGCCCTCGTCGATGTCATAGACGCGGACGCCGGAGCTGTCGACGATGTCGTACCACCGTCCCTGCTCGACCTCGGCCGCCGCGATCATGACGTGCTCGGAGAAGCCGGCCAGCGCCACGTCGTTGCCGAAGGTGGCGACCTCACCGGAGAAGAAGACAGCGAGGTTCTCGTCGTTGATCTCGTCCAGGGTCACGCTGACGCTGACCTTCTGGCTGATGATCACTTCCTTGTCGGTGACCTTGAGGCCAGTCAGCGAGGACTGGTGCTCCAGGGTCTCCACCTCCACCGAGATGTTGAACTCGGGGCTGTTGCCGAGGTGGCGGTACCGGCTCGGGAGGCTCGACACGAGGTTGGCGAAGTACAGAGCGCCACGTCCGAGGTTGTAGTCACTGGTGCTCGGGGCACCGGTCAGGTTCTTACCAGCCATGTGTTCTCTCTCCTACTGGGTGAGCTGCCCGATTATACCGGAGTCAGCTCGACATTGAAACGGTAGACCGCCTCGGTGCCCGTGGCGGGTTGGTTCTGCGTGGGGTTCGTGTAGCGGGCGTCCTCCAGTCGGAGGGTCGCCTGCTGGTCGTGCGTGGCGTCGCGGGGCAGCCGGGGCGGGTCCTGGAGCAACGACGCCTCGAACGCCTCCAGGTTCACCTCTCGGTTGAACTTGATGATCAGGAGCCAGCCCCAGCTGGTGCGCTCCAGGCGGTCCTCCTGCCGGTTGCGCTCGGGGGTGCCGAAGGCCGAGGCCACCATGTTGGTGCGGAAGCCGGCGCACGGCTCGCCCTCACCCAGCTGCATGCACGACGTCTCGTCGTAGGTGACCAGGGGGAAGGTCGCCTGCGTCACGCGAGCGTACAGGGCCTTGTGGATGCGGGCGGCATAGGGCTCGACGAAGACCATCAGTAGATGTCCACCGAGGACCACGTGATGCCGCCGGTGCTGGCGTTGTACTGCGGGCGCAGCCACACGTTCTGCGGGATCCGGAACACCGAGCCGCGAGGCTCGGGGCAGATGGTGCCGTCAGCCGGCCCGATGGACAGGCTCTGCATGCCCGTGTTGGTGTCGTCGTCGAGGTCGAGGATGGCGTAGGCGTCCTCGATGTCGCTCTGCAACCGGTCCAGGATCTGCTGCAGCTCGTCCGGGTCGTCGAGGTCCCGGATCAGCGCCTCCTTGTTCCACTGCTCCAACGCCTCCCCGCCCTTGTCCTTGAACACCACCGGCAGGTCTTGCAGCAGCCGGCGCTTCACCAGCCAGATTTCCAGCTGGGTGGCCAGCGAGCGGTGCAGCTGGTCGGCGGTGGAGGGCGCAGCCACCTCGGGGATCGCCACGAGTTGGTCCACTCGCGTCTCCCCGAGGCGGCTGTACAGCTCCAGGCGGGCCCACATAGCCGCCTGCCGCATGATGTTGGCGGCATCACCGCCGGACACCCCGTCAACGTTCGACAGCCGCATCTGCGCCCACAGCTCCTTGGCCGTGGACACGAACAGCGGTGCGAGGTTCTCGGGGGCGGTCGTCATCAGATGCGGATGGCCTGGGTGTCGTCACTGGCGTCGGTGTCACCCGAGGCGCTGGGGGTGCCCTTCTCCGGCTCCTGCGGGCGCCAGTCGGACGACAGGAGGGCGCGGGCCTCGTCCTCTTCGCCCTCCTCGAACTCCGCGAAGGAGTCGTCCACCTGCTGGACCAGCACGTTGAGGCTGTCGATGTCCAGCTCGGCGATGTCAGCGGGGTTGAGCAGCCAGATGCCGCGCGGGGTGCCGGGCGGAGGAGCGTCGGGGGCGCCGGGCTTCGCGGAGGGCTTGCCCGTCTCCAGCAGAGCTGCCTTCTCCCGGTCGATGTCCTCCTTCGAGGTCTCCAGCCCTTCGTCGAGGCCAACAGCGTCACCGCCTCGGGGCAGCTCGGGGGCGGCGCCCTTCTTGCCGTCACCGAACTCGACGGCCGGGGTGTCTGCGAGGTTGGCGTCCTTGTGCGTGACCGTGGTGGGCATAGCCGCGTGCTGCGGGCGGGTGGTGCCGGGGCCGTCCACGCCGATGATCTGACCGCGGTGGCGCAGGTAGCCCTGCCGCACGAGGCGGTCGACTTCCTTGCCTCCAAGGGCAAGGTACTCGGGGGATCCAGCCTGGAAGCGGTGGCCGCGCGTCATGACGCCCTTGCCGCCGGGAAGAACGACGCTGCCGTCGGTGACCTGAAACTCTTGTGCCATGTGTCGTGGCTCCTGTCGTGGGTAGGGGGGATGGTGCTGAGAGGGGGCGGCGCCGATCCTGCTGACGCCACCCCCTCTTGTACTGCTACTCGCTTACGCGAGCACCTGCAGGGAGTAGACCGCGTCGGGACGGCGCAGGCACGGGAGCGGGTGGCTCTCGATGAGCTGCATGCGCACGGACGGGTCCGGCTCGATCCAGGACTTGCTGAAGCGCTCGGACTGCAGCATGTTGCCCTCGAACGCCTCCATGTCGCGGATGGCACCGTAGTAGGTGACCATGTCCGCGGCCGGGCTGGTGGACACGAACTCGACGAACTTCGGCCGGATCAGGTCGACGAGGCCGGTACCCGGCACGTTGAGCTGACGGCTGTACTCCCACCAGCGGATGCCGGCGTAGTTGCCGAGGTAGATCACGCCCTGCTCGTTGAACTGGGTCGTGATGTCCACGTCACCGGAGACCAGCTTCCGGTTGTCCAGGTCCGACTTGACGTTGGCGTTCTTGAGGAACGCCTCGGCCGCCAGCTCACCACAGATCGCGTCCGTGGGGATCAGGCCCACCGCATCGGCGAGGCGCCGCTTGGCGCGGTGCGCGTCGATGGAGGGGTTGGACGTGGAAGCGTCCCACAGGTCCGCACCCGTCAGGGTGACGGTGTTCTCGGCGCTCTTGGCGTAGCTCACCGTGAAGGCCGCGCCGTCGTTCTCGTTGACGTACGAGATCGTGCCGGTCAGGGCCTGCGAAGCGAGGTACTCCTCAGCGTTGCGGACGAGGTCCACCATGCGCTGGCTGTCACGAGCGATGTGCTGCGCGACCTTCGAGACCTGCGAGTCACCACCCTGGAGGTGGATCACATCGCCGAACTCACGCTCGAAGAACAGCGGCGTCGGGGTAAAGGGCTTCTTGATGCGGATCTGCGGGGGGCGCAGGGTGAACGCATCGGAGTTGAGGCCCTCGACCATGATGCCCTCGGCGTCCTTCGCCGAGAAGGGGGCGATGGAGCGGTCGCCACGCAGGGTGCCGATCTCCAACAGGTCGTTGGGCATGGTCTGGTGGTTGCTGAACAGCAGCTCCATCAGGAACGACTGCACCGGCTTCACCTCGTTGACCAGCGTGGTCAGGTAGGTCCACTCCAGTTCTTGGATGACGGTCATTTCGGTTCTCTCTCCTCAGATTGTCAGTGTGAAGGGGTAGGGGTTACCGGACCGAGTCGATACCGGTCACCAGGAGCCCACGGGCCATCGGGCCGTCGCGCAGGGCGGCGTCCAGCTGAGCCTGGGTGGGCGAACCGGCGGTCGGCAGAGCGACGTCGTCACGGTGGATGGACCCCTTCATCATGATCACGCCCATGACCTCACCTGCGGTCGAGAGCACGATTTCGGAGGGGTAAACGAATCCGCGGATCTCGTCCGCGGGGGCGGAGTTGCCGTCCGTGCCCTGGGTGGTCATGACCACGTTGTAGTCCGGGTCGGTACCGGTCAGGTTGGTGCTGTCGGCGTAGATCAGGGGCTGATCCGAGCCGGCAACGGAAGCACCGTCGAACGTGAAGACCACCGGGGTGCTCGGCAGCGTGCCGCCCGACACCGAGATGGCGCCGGTGACGACGTTGCTGAGCGCATCGAGAGCCGCCTCGATGGTGCCCGCGGTGGCATCGTAGTCGATGGCGTCCGTGGTCTGGCCGTCGTACTCCAGCGTGAACGTGCCGCCCGAGGCGGTGCCGCTGTCGGACATGGTCTGCACCGCGTTGACGGGGCCGCCGGAGCCGACCGTGGTGCGCGTGATCTCGGCGCCGACGTCGAAGACGCCGCCGTCCGAGAGAGCGCTCGGGTCGATCTCGACCAGCTCCTGCGGGGCGCCCGCGAGGTCACCCGTGAAGGTGATCGTGACGGGGGTGCCGGGCATGGTGCCACCGGCCACGGTACCGTTGCCAGCGCCGACCGTGGAGAGGCCCTCGAAGGCCGTCTCGATGGTGGCCGCGGCAGCGTTGTACGCGATGGCTGCGGTGACCTCACCCTTGAACTGCAGGGTGAAGGTGCCGCCGTCGCAGTCGGCGTCCATGTTGATTTCCTGGACCTCGTTGACGGCCGCACCACCGGTGTTCGGGTCCCAGGAGACGAACGCCTTGAGCGTGTCGTTCCAGGCGACCGGCGTACCGATGGCGAGGGTGGTGGCGGAGGCAACTTCGGCGAACTTGCGAGCCTGAGCACCGCCGTGCTTGTCGGGCTCGATCCGCAGCGGGATGGGCCCGCGGGTGTTGGTGTCGACGATCAGGTCGTTGGGCTGGAGGACCATTGATTCTCTCTCCTCAGATTGTCAGAAGGGGTAGTGGGTTAGGACCGCGTCTTGAACCGGCGGTCGTTGGCTTCGGCCGCGGCGGCGCGGGCCTCGCTCAGCTTGTGAGCGTTCTCGGGCTTGACGAGCTGAGCCTTGACCAGCGGCTCGCGGGAGACGTCCTTCTCCTCGTCGGCGTCGTCCTTGCCGGCCGGGAGGTTGGAAGCCTTCTCCAGCTCGGCGACGCGGGCGCGGGCCTTCTTCAGCTCGTCGCTCTCGTCCTTGTTGCTGTCGTCGCTCTCGTCTTCGAGCAGCGCGGAGACGGCCTCGGCGTCCGAGAAGTCGACGCTCTTGCGGAGGTCGTGCTTGCGCAGCGAAGCGAGGTGAGCCTCGACGTCCTTGCGGTTGGTGGGGTCACCCTTGAACTCGGGCGCGCCGTCGTCGTTGTCGTCGGTGGCCGCGGGGGCCTCCTCGACCTTGACGGCCTTGGCGATGCCTTCGATCAGGGCCTCGTTGTTGGCCTTGAGCACCTCGGCAAGTTCCTTGACGTCCATGTCGATCTCTCCTGTGTCACTGTTGCGGGGGATGATGCCTTCATCGGTGAAGAACTTTCGCAGCTCGTCCACCATGGTGTTGTCAGACTTCGACAGCTCGCGCAGGTGTGCCTTGGGGGCGTACAAGGACACGCCGTCCCAGTCGCCCGCGCGGTAAGACTTGCGCAGCTCGTCGCTGTTGATCTGGATGAGCATGCCCCAGCCGCCGGCGACGTCGGTTGGGTTGCCGTCGTAGTCGGGCCAGCCCTGGAAGCGCTCGTCGCTCTTCTGGATGACGAACGACTCGGCCACGAACACGTCCTCGCGGTCCAGCTTCTTGCCGTCGTGCTCGATGTCCAGGTCGCCCCCGGCCTGGAGGAAGCTGTGCGCCGACTTGGCGATGGCCTCGGGGCTCACGAACTGGTCGCCGTCGACATCGTCGAGGCCGGGCGCAGCGACGACCGCCAGCAGCTGGCCCTTGTCGTCGAACGAGTCGTCGGCCTTCACCAGCGCCTGCAGCCGCGCTCCGTCGTCGCTCTTGTAGAGCGTGGTCAGCTTGTTCTTGCCGCGGCGGCACAGGGAGACCATGGTCACACGGGCGTCGAGGATCAATCGCTTCATGGGGGTGGTCCGGGGGCCTTGGGGGGTGTATTATGTACCGGCTCAGGTGCCCCTGGCTAGTAAAACCTGTCCGTTTCGATACGTGTAGCGAGGATTCGCCGTGAGCAACACCCAGAAGAACGCCCCCCTCCTGATCTCCCAGCCCCGCAAGGCCATCTACCCGAAGCCGCGCGACCGGAGATCGTGGACGGAGGTGCTGATGAAGTCGGCCCTGCGCAACGCCACCGAGCGCTCGCAGCAGGGGGTCACCATCGGCACGAAGGACCACCCGTTCGACATGGTCCAGGCGTCCCTGTTCCTCACCAGCAACACGCACCACGCCGCGTCAATCAAGGCCAAGCAGAACTGCACCACCGGCCTCGGGTTCCTCACCGAGAAGGACAAGGCCATCCGCCTGCTCAAGCAGAAGGCCGAGGCGGGCATGCCGATCACCGAGGAAGACCTGAACACACTCAAGCCGTTCTTCTCGCCCGGCTACGACAACCGCAGCAAGGTCGCGCGCGAGCTGGACCCGCTGTGCGACATCTCGTTCCAGGATCTGCTCGACGCGGTCGGCGAGGATCTCGCCAACACGCACAACGGGTACATCGAGGTGGTGCGCCGCGGCGAGAACGACAAGATCACCGGGCTGCACCACATCCCCGCCTCCGAGTGCAAGCTGCACGTCGAGAACCAGACGCACGACTACCACTTCGAGATCGCCACCAAGGGGGCTCCCGGCGGCGTGCGCCGCTTTGCGCGCTTCGGCGACAAGGACAGCTTCATGTCGCGCGAGTCCGGTGCGAAGAGCGCGCGCGGCGGCGTGCCGATCACCGAAGCGAGTCAGGTGTCCGAGGTCATCCACCTCCGCTACCCGTCGAGCATGAGCCGGTACTACGGCATCCCGACGTGGCTGTCGGCCGTCGCCGCCATCGAGTTGGTGCAGGCGCTGCACCAGCACGAGTTCGACTTCTACAACAACCGCGGCGTGCCGGAGTTCTTGCTCTTCCTGCTCGGCAAGAAGCTGGACCCGAACGAGTGGAACGCGCTCAAGGAGGTCTTCGAGGCCGGCATCGGGCTCGGCAACACGCACAAGTCCGGCGCGTTCAACATCCAGGGCGAGGTGGAGGTACAGCTGGAGAAGCTGGCCATGGAGGGCAAGAGCGACGGCCGGTTCAGCGAGATGAGCATGGCGCTCGCGCTGGAGATCGTTTCGGGCCACCGCATCCCGCCCCTGCTCGCCGGCATCGCCCTGCCGGGCAAGCTGGCGGCCTCCAACGAGCTGCCCAACGCCCTGATGGCCTACCAGACCCTGACGGTCGGCCCCGACCAGACCACGCTGTGGTCGACGTTCAGCTGCACGCTGGGCAACAAGGACGTCAACGGCGGCCTCGCCCTGGAGCACAACGACTTCGAGCTGAAGACCATCCTGGACGTCATGAACCTCGGCCAGATGGACACGGTGGCGCGCATGCGCGAGACGGTGCCCGAGGCGCAGGCTGAGGGCCGCAACATCGACGAGGGCCTGGAGAAGTCCATGGACTCGGCGCTGACCATGGACAAGCTGCGCGAGGTGTTCGGTGCGCTGATCGTCCAGGCCGCGGAAGCCGATGGCCAGTCGGACTGAAGAGCAGTTCATCCGGGACCTGCTGGAGCGCGTCTCCGAGCGCGCGGAGAACCATGTCCGCCCGAAGATACCCTCGCAGACGCTCCAGCGGGCCCTGACCACCAACTTCGACCGCGTCGCCAACGTGTGGCTGGCGCGGGTGGGCGTGCCGCACTACTGGGCGGTGTACCTGCACGACGGGCGCGGGCCCGTGGTCAAGAAGGGCAAGGGGTTCCTGGTGTTCTTCAAGGACCCCTCCCGCGACCCGCGCCTGCGCGGGGGCCGCCCCGTGCGTCAGGCCGACGCGCGCCGCCTCACGCGCAACCAGTTCCGTGACGGGCTCGCCATGAACCGGGCGCACCTAGCGGCCGGCGGCGACCCGTTCGACGCTCCCATGATCGTCGTGAAGAGTGTGGGGCCGGCCAAGGCCACGGAGTTCTTCACCAAGGGCATGGCCGCGTTCCTCCCCACCATCGCGGCCCCGATCTTCCGCAACGAGTTCGACAGGTACGTGCAGGAGATGATCGACCGCGACGACCTGCACGACAAGGACTCAGCCGTCTTTCGGCTCTTCTAGGCCCTCGCCGTAGACCTCGCGCACCGCGCGCTCCAGGGAGCCCGGGCACACGCACCGGCCGTTGGGCCAGCCACACCCGGGGCACACGCCGCCGCGGTTGAAGGTCCGCGTGGACGTTGCCGCCTGCAGCTTCGCGTGGTCCAGTTCGTCTTCGTAGGAATTTCGCAGGCTCATTCTTCGGTCTCCTCCACGGCTGGCGCCATATCCACCAAGTAACGTAGCGCCATGGCCGCCACCTGGATAGCCTCCTCGATCTGCCGCGCCCGGTCGTTGCGTTTCACCTCATCCCACAGCTCGTCCATCTCCTCCTTGATGACGGCCCAGCCCTCATGTGCGCTGTTGAACGCACCGAACTTCTCGGTAGCGTCTTCGAGTTCCTGCAGCACCAGAGCAGTAGCTTGTTCGACGTTCAATCCTCTACCTCCTCAACGATCTCGTCCTCGCCCTGGGAGTGTACGAGGTTCAGCACGCGCGCCGGGGCGAAGTCGGTCAGCCGTGCGATGTCCACCTTGACCCCGTAGTCGCTCAGGGCCTCCTCGATCTCGTTCTTGAGGGCGTTGTCGACCACGTCGCGGAAGGTGCTCTGCAGCTTGTCCAGCGGCTGGTTCACGACCACCTTGCGGATGCCGGTCAGACCGACGTCCTCGACGGCACTGTCCCCGTCCTCGATCTCGGTGAGGAACTTCGCCACGTCCTCGACCCGCCACACCAGCAGGCCGCCCGCGACGACCGTCTGGCCGTCCTTGGTGGTGAGCGTCTGCTTGGGCAGCCGCGACACTCGCCACGTCGTCTCGGTGGTCAGGATCTCCGTGGTGACCTCCCAGTACCAGTGCATGCCGGGGTCCACTCGCTCGAACCGGCCATGCTTGAACTTCACGCCGGCTTCGGTGTAGAGCACCAGGGCGCGCTTCGGCACGAGCAGCCAGACCAGGAAGTCCCAGACCGCCTCGAAGGGTGCGAAGAGGGCTTCCATTAGACGAGCGGCCGGAACCAGAGGAAGTCGTCGCTGCGGCAGTCGCCAGGGTGACCGCGCAGGAGCTGGCACTGGTGGAAGTCGGCGCTGCGGCAGTGGACGACGACCGTCTCCTTGTCGACGACCTTCAGGCCGCGCAGGGAGGAGAAGTGGCGGGCCATGTGGTACCGGGTGCGGTGCTCGCACTTCGGCAGCGGAGGCCGCCGCAGCAGCCGGCGCACGCGCAGGCGCGCCACCCACAGCTTGCGGGCCAGCCACGAGCCCTGCGTGTGGCTCGGGCTGTCGGGGAACACGTCGCACAGCTCATGCTGCTCGCAGTGGTCGACGGTCTCATTCTTTCGGTGGGACATAGTGGGAGGGTCCTTGGTCGAGGGTGCGGCCCTTGCGGCAGTCAGGGCAGAAGTGGATGCGCTCCTTCATCGGGCCTACCTGCCGCGAGGCCCAACCATCCAGGGTGATGCCGGTAGGACGTACCGCCCGGCACCGGCAACAGACCTGTGGGTTGCCGTAGGCTTTCATGGCTCCATGACCGCACTGTATGCCTGCGCGTAGTGGTAGCCCCAGAGCCCGTCGTGTGTGTCGGCGTCGTCCCACGCGAGCATGTGCGCCCACTCGTGGATCAGGGCGTCGCGCACCACCGCCGGGTTCGTGGTGATCAGGCCCGCCTCCAGCTGGATGACGTAGCGCTCGCCGTCCCAGGCGCACGTGGAGTAGGTGCCGGCCTCAAGGTCGGCCCACTCCACGACCACCACGTCGTCGACCGGCGCGTACATGCGGAGGTCGGCCTCGGTGTCGGCCGCTGTCAGGGCCACCGCGTAGATGTTCAGGGCTAGGACCATCGTGTAGATCAGTCCCACGGCCGACAAGCCGAACAGCAGCAGCTTCTTGAGGGTCATAGCGTGAAGTCCTTGAGCCAGTTCTTGGTGGGGTCGGGCAGCTCGTTGCTGCGCCGGGTGTAGACGTAGCCATCCACGACGGCGTGCTCGCCGCTCGTGATGATCGGGGACTGCTGCACGAAGCCGTCAGGGCCCAGCCACGCGCTGCCAAAGCCCTTCTGCCAGCCCGCGGTGGGGCCCTTGATGTAGGCGCGTCCAGCGCGCTTGGTGCAGCCCATGGGCGTGCTCATCCAGCAGTTGGCCTGATCGCGGAGCGTGGTGCCCCACGCCACCGAGGCGCGGTGCACGTGGCCCGATTGCCCCGAGTAGCCGACCTTGATCAGCTCGTTGTGGGCGGGGGTCTTCCCGAGGCACGTCCCGTGGTGGGTGTAGTAGTGGCCGAACCACAGGCGCCCGGCGTACTGCTCCTCGGTGCCCTCGGGCGAGGCGATGGTGCCGCCCTGCAGCAGCTCGATGTCCAGCTCCTCGATGCCTGCGAGCTGGTCGAATCGCATGCCCCGCAGCCCGGCGATGGCGGGGGCCACCTGCGTCAAGTACGACGCCAGCCGGTCGAGGCCGTGGTTGCCGCTGCCCCACACGATCTGCGCGTTCGGGCACACGTCCCGCAGTTGCCGGAACATCTCGCGGGCGAAGTCGAACTCCAGCTGCAGCGGTATCGTCCACCCGGGGATCTTCGGGAAGCGCGTGATCTCGCTCCCCTCCAGGATGTCGCCGTTGAGCAGGATGATGTCCGGCTGCTGGTCCCGGCACGAGGACAGGAACACCTCCCACGTGAAGGGGTCGAGGAACGTGGCGTGCGTGTCGCTGATGGACAGCATACGCTTGTAGCCGACCAGCTCGCGCTCCAGCTCGGCGTCCTTCACCACGTACGGCGTGATGTAGCGGCTGCAGTAGCGCATGAGGTGCTCGCGCCGGGACTGCTCGGAGCGCGCGGCCTTCTTCTGCCGCTCGCCCGGCTTGTCCTGCAGCCCGGCCACCTGCATGGCGTGCGCCCACTGCCCGTACCGCTCGTCGATGAACTCGACCGGGAAGCGCCCGAACAGCTGGTAGCGCCGGCGGCTCAGGCTCTTGAACTGCCAGTAGTTCGGGTTGGCGTCCTTGTCACCGGCGACGCGCACCATGTCCCCGAGCAGGTCTTCGGCGCTGGGGCGCCCGCGCTTCTTCGGCACTCCGTCCGCGGTGTACCACTGCAGCCGCGCCTTCTCGGCGGCCTCCTCCTTCTTGCGCCGCCGGTACTTGCGCTTCTCCTGCTCGTTCTTGAGGACGGCGTCGGGCGCCGCGAGCGCCGCGTCGACCTTCGAGCCCTTCTTAGACGGGGGTGACATTCAGGCACTTCTCCACATGGCGCTTGAGGGCCTGCACGTTCTTGTCGTAGCCGTACTCCGGCTGAAGCACCAGCCTGATGAAGTCAGTCCACGGCAGGTAGACCTGCGGCAGCATCTTGCCCGGGTTGGCCGGGTCGTCGACCGGCCCCTTGCGGCGCTCGTTGAAGCGCAGCGTCTCGGCGTTGATCGCCTCGGCGTGCTCGTGGTTGCAGGTCTTGCACCGGCCCGCGAACTGCGTGCTCTCCGCGTGGGTGAGCAGGTCGTCGATGTCCCTCATCAGCCTTCACCCTTCATCGGCATCTTGATCTCGCTCTGCGCGGCCACCAGCACGTCGTGCACCTTGTTGCGCGCCTCGAAGAAGAGGCGGTCCAGGCGAGACAGCGCGTCGCACTGCGGCACGGCCACGGTCCGAGCCTTGCGCAGCGGCTGGTCGCGGCCTTCCACGGTGGCCGACACCTCCACCACCATCTGGTCCGGCATGCCGTCCGGGATCGTCATGGAGAACGTGAGCTGATTGATCTTCACAGGGTTCCTTTCGTTGGGGGGGCGAGCCTGAGTATACGTCGGGTTCGCTCGGGGGACAACTGAAACGGCCCCCGAGATTGCGTCGGCGCGTGGAGTAGATGGAAGTCCCGGGGTGGTCTCCAGCGGACTCCTGCGCGTCGGCAGTCTCGGGGGCCTAGCCACTTGTGCCCAAGCGGCTGAGATGGTATCAGAGCAATCCCCAGTCGGCCAGCATGTCGGTGAACGGTTCGCTCTCCGCGATCTGCGTCAGCTCCGTGAGGTGCCACACGTCGGAGGGCTGCCAGAAGTCGGTCAGCCGGAAGACCTCGGCCAGATCCCAGAGCAGGTCGGCCAGGAAGTCGGTCACGACTGCTCCCGCGTGCGCGAGAGGAACTCCTCGGCGGTGCCGTAGAACACCGGGATGTTGAGGCTCTCGGCGAGCGCCGTCTCGCGGTCGCCGCCGTGCGACACGCCGGGGATCCGCAGCACGATGTCGCAGCGCTTCACCACCTCGAAGTCCATCTGCAAGCACAGCTCCTCGGGGCACGGATGCGCCATCTCGAAGAACCAGTTGAGGTGGGGAACCAGCACGGCGTAGTCGCGGCCCGCGTCGCGCAGCTTCGCAGCCTCGGCCATGGCGGTGCGCACGTTCTCGCGCTGGTCGCCCCCGGTGAGGGGGCCGCTGACGTAAATCAACTGCATGGGAGAGTTCCTTTCGGGGGGTAAGTGCCCCGGCGCCGAAGAGGCAGGCCCTCGACGCCGGGGCGGCGGGCGGGTGAAAGGAGGAAAGCCCCACCCGCTGACAGTTGGTAGATCATACTTCGGTCGTGCGAAGTGTCAACTTGAGGATCAGATGTGTCCGGCCTGCTGCGCAGCGCGCCAAGCGTAGTAGCCGAGAGTGGCGAGGATGCTCGCCCAGACCCAGGGATTCGTCGGCACCATGGTGGTGCTCCTTGTTGGCCACTGGGGGCCGCCCCGGGATGTCCATGCACTGTAGACCTCTTTCGGGGATCCGTCAACGGATGGTCAGCGAATAATGGCCGTAGTGGTGTTTGCCGCAGTGGTGGCAATCGTCTTCTATGGAGAAATGCTGCTCATAGCCGTGGCGCCCATGGTAGGGAACCTCATGTTGAGTCCCTACGCGCTCCCCGCACGGGGCTTGGGCCAGCACTTGTCCTTCTCGGCCGGCGTTCCATCGCGCCAGTCGTCCTTGACTTCCTTCACGCGGCTCTTGTCGCCGCCGGTGAGGCGCTCCAGCAGCTCGCGGTCCGCCGGGTCCGCGGTGACGCGCGCCTTGAGGTCTTCGACCGCGGTCTCCATGTCGAGCCCGTGCGCCTCGATGTCCAGCTCCAGCTGCACGGCCGGGTCGGGCGCGTCCTCATCGACGTTCGCCTTTGGAGCCGAAGAAGGCGCTTCTTCGCCTTCTGGGGCGAACAACTCACGGGGCAGCTGCGGTGCTTCATCCATGATGACGAGTGGTTCCTTCGGCGGCGGGTGTCCAGACGGGAACTCACCCAGCACACGGATCTTGTACTCCTCCGAGTCTTCGATGCGCGGGATGAGCGGCAGGTACGCTTCGCCCTCCCACTCCACGCCACCGAACTCGATCTTGCCCCACATCAGTACACGTCTCCGTTCTCGGCGATCTTGTCCTCCTCGTACGGAACGACCACGCGCCGGTAGAACTCCTGCTTCGCGCCCTCCAGCGCCCCGAGGCAGTCGTTGAAGGTCGTGTAGCCGTGGCCGTTGTTCTCCAGGTAGGAGCGAAGCAGGGCAGTGATGGCGTAGTTCAGTTCGCCGGGCGACACGGGGCGGCGGACCCGGCTGTCAATCTCGTGGCGAGCCTTGTTGCTGATGTAGGGCATCAGGTAGTCACCGAGGGGAAGTTGCGGGCGCGCTCCTGCGCCAGCGCGGCATTCTCGATCATCTGGTCGAGCTGCTCAGGCGTTGCCAGCAAGTACAGGGAGGGTCCGTGCACCATGCGCATGAGGGACCCTTCTCGTCGGGGAGCGTAACTGACGATGTGGCGCACCTGCACTCGGTGCTCTTCGCCCTCGATGTCGGTGGCGCGAATGAAAAGGGGAGTCATAGCGTTCTCCATTGGGAAAGGAATGGGCGGCGAAGCCGCCCGCCGCGCGCTCAGGCGATCTTGGCCACGAGGTTGACGTCTCGGTCCCTGGCGATGTCGTCCGGCGCCGTGAAGCCTCGCTCGTTGTAGTCCAGCCAGATGCCGGCCGAACGGAAGAAGCAGTCCACGAACTCGCTGCAAATGTACTCGTCGCGGTTCGTGTCCACTGGCGCGCGCTTGCGCATGCGCCCCCACGTGATGCGGTGGGCGATCTTCATGATCTGGCCGAAGTTGTAGGGCTTCCCGAGCTGCGCCACACCCCAGCGCACCGCACCGA
>Ga0180437_10007245_pt1 | contig 14512 bp, 15 predicted proteins | sample SS_ome_4_FD_132410 | JGI IMG/M metagenome (GOLD analysis project Ga0180437, IMG submission 132410) | Hypersaline lake sediment archaeal communities from the Salton Sea, California, USA - SS_3_D_1 metaG | ecosystem: Environmental > Aquatic > Non-marine Saline and Alkaline > Hypersaline >...
ACCGTTGTTGCCCGGGGGATGGCTCATTTGAGGACTCCTCGTGAGGGGAGAGGGCGCAGGCGGGGGGCTTGCGGGGGTGTAGGCGGGGGCTGGCGAGGGCGAGGATGCCGGGGGACGCGGCGGTGCCGCCGTACTCTGGTAGCGCAGCAGCGTGCTCCACAGTTGCTTCACGCCGCCATGCGCGTACACGCGGACGCGGAAGCTCGCCTCACCAGCGTCGAGGCAATTCTGCTCGCACGTCGTAGTGAGCCAGCGCCGGACAGCGGCTTCCACTTGTGAGTTCGACAGTGGCGGGACCGGCTCCTCTTCGGGCTCTTCCGATTCCTCGTCGTCCTCTTCCGATTCCTCGTTGTCCGCGCCGTCGTCGTCCTCGTCGTCGTCCGCATCGTCGTCGGACTTGATCTGGTACTCGTCGTCAGGATCCTGCGACGGGATCGAACGTCCGAGCGCCGCGAGCACGTCCATGAGTTGATCTTCGGAGTCGTCGGCTACGCCGTGCTCCAACCAGTGCCGCAAATGCCGGTCGTCAAAGTCGAGGCGACCGACCGTCTCAGTCGTCCCGCCGTTGCCGCCGTACAAGGACAGCGTGACATACCCAATGTCTGGGCGATGGCGGCGAAGGGCCTGCTGAATGCGGGGCCACTCACTCAGCATGGTCGTTGTCCTCCTGCGTTTGGCCGTCTTCGCCCAAGAGGCCAGCGAGCAGGCTTTGAAGATCCGTCCCCTGCGAGCGCACGAATTCTGCCGCCGGTCGCACTCCGGCCACCGCAGCGGACAAAAGTCCCGCCGCTAGAGCCTCCGACAAGCGATCGATTCCCTCGTGTGCAGCCGAAAGCGCGCGCTTCCGAAGCGCGTCTTCCGTGAGCGGAACCCCCGGATCCGACTTTGTGTCGTCTGCCATCGATGCTCCTGTCTGATTTCTGACGTTTTGATCCGAATACAGCCGTTTCGGCACCCGGCAGAGAGTATGCAAACTCTTTCTTCAGCGCAACTGCGAGCGGAAAAAACCGTGTTGGCACATGGGTGTAAGCATTTTCAGGCAAAAGCCAGAAATGCACGCTCGCAGCTCTGCAACTTTTTCACGGGTGCTGCAAGCGAAAGGCTGAGATTTCTTCTTGCGAGTGCCGCCACACTCCCCCTCGACCCGAGCGGCGGTGCGCCGCTTAGAGGAACAGGCGACAACGCCTACGCAGCCGCAGATGAGGGTGGTCCTCGGACGCAACGCGAACCGCAAAGCGGAAGACACCCAGGGACCTCCACCTCAAGGAATTCAGAACATGGCTTCTCGCGCTCTCTCCCTCGCCACCAAGTCCCCCGCCTCGCGTCGGCGCAACACCAGCAGCAAGAGCAAGAGCAGCACGTCCGCGCTGACCAAGGCTCAGAACCAGATCGCGCGCATGCAGAACAAGGCCAAGATGGCCGACATGAAGGCGTCTGCCGTGATCGGTGGCGTGAGCGAGACTGCGCTCACCGCCGCTGGCGCGGGCATGGCCGCGTTCGTGAACATCAAGGCCCCGGCGAACCTCCAGAAGGTCGCCGGGATCGACAGCCGCCTCCTCCTCGGTGGCGCGCTGACGGCTTACGGCATCATCGCCGGTTCCGCCTCCAAGAAGGACAACATGGCCCACACGGGTGCCCGCTGCCTCGGCACCGGGATGCTCAGTGCCGTTGCCTACGAGGTCGCGCACAACATGGCTGTGGGCGAGGGCGTCTCGGGTTCGGCCAAGGCCGCCCGCTTCAGCGGCGTCCACATGGGCGGCGTCCACATGGGCCGTGACGTGTACGTCTCGGGCCTCGCTGGCCGCTAAGGCGAGCAAACAAAGGAAACACGGCTATGCCCGCTGGATCGAACACTACTCCCCAAGGCCGATACCTCGGTGTCGCGCCCGTGGCGTTCGATTCAGCGGGCAAGGCCCATATCAGCCGCAAAGCAATTCGATTTGCCCCGGAGTTCGGCGGGGTCGGAGGCCAGGAAATGTTCGGATCTCTGCCGGAAGGCGATTACCAGGGCGACCTCGCCCACGGCTTCGGATCTCTGCCGGAAGGCGACTACCACGGTGATCTCGCCCACGGTTTCGGATCCCTGCCGGAAGGTGACTACGAGGGCGATTTCGCCCATGGCTTCGGTGCCGTGGCGGTCCAGCCGATCAGCCCGAGCGACTTGAAGGCCACCCCGCCGCTGAACAAGGTGCTCGACTACGGCGATGCCGTGTACGTCCGCGTCATGGCCGACAACGCCAAGGACGCTGCCGACAAGGCTGCGCTGGTCTTTGAGGGCTTTGAAGTGGTCGAGCCCTACGTCGTCAAGCCGTGCCCCCGTCGTCGCGGTGTGTTCCACGTCAAGGCTGCGAAGGCCGACGTGGACAGCATGGGCCGTCGTCGGAAGCGCGGTGGTCGCGGTCGCAGCGGAACCGGCGGCAACAAGCCGCTCACCCCGCGACAGGTGAACAACTACCTGCGTGGCAAGCCCGTGCGGATCTCGCGGCGCGGCAACCGTATTTCGGTGTACGGCCACGCTCCGAACCGAGACGCTGCGCTGCGCCGTGCCAGTCGAGCGGCAGAGCGCCAGAAGATCAGCAACGCAAACTTCGTGAACGCCGTGCCCCTCGGCCTCACGCCCGCCGGAAAGCTCTGGCAGGTGAACGGACGCATCGGGTCTGCCAGCAAGGCCAGCGCCGAAAGCGCCGCCGAGACGCGCGAGCAGGCGCGGACGGTCGCGGACACTGCCGCGAAGATCGCCATCGAGCCCATCGTGCAGGCATTTGACGATGCCATGCAGGAGGGGGCCTCCTACGAAGAGGCGACGGTCGATGCCAGCGCATACGCCGACGACGACTACGTTGAGGCTCGCTACAACGCCGCCATCGAAGCCCTCATGTCGGACTCCTTCGGGGGCCTTCCGATGGAGAACTACCACGGCATCTACACCGACGAGCTTGGCTCGTCGTGCGGCTGCTGAAACACACAACCACTTTCGGTTTTGGGATGGGCCCAAAACGGAAAACTCAGGGAGAAGCTGGGACCAATGCGTTTCCACAAGGTCTACGTCACTGACGACGGCAGTCTGCGTGCGGGCGAAGCGGTATTCGGGGCCTCCCATTCCCTCGGAAACATGGAGAACGAAATGAACTACGAGGATTTCGGGCTGGACCTTGTCGAAGATGACCTCGGCGTCATGGACTACGCCTCTCTCGGTGCGATGGACTACGCCTCTCTCGGAGAGGACGACTACGATGACTTCGGGCAGAAGCGCCGCTACCGCCCGCGACGGCGGAACCGCCTGACCCGCCCCCGCCCCGCCGCCCCCCGCAAGGCCCCCCAGGTGGTGCAGAAGACCCTCCTCGTCGGTGAGTCCGACGAGAACCCCGGTGCCAGCTTCACGCTGACCATCCGTCCGCAGTTCGACTTCGTCGCTGAGGACCTGACCCTCACGGCGAACGACGGCGCGACGAACGGCGCGGGCTTCGGCATCCAGGCCATCGAGTTCGGTGACCGCATCATCTTCAACAACAGCAGCAGCGTCCCGCTCGCCGTGTTCGGCACCGCGTCGTTCGTGCGTGGGCTGGTGAAGGGCGCGGCCATCGCCGCCGGTCTGGACATTTCGCTGTCCGCGACCTCGTCCGGCAGCACCACGTCCTCGCAGCTTACCGCTGTGTTCACGGGTCTGAAGCGCGGCACGACCGGCTGCGGTCCCGGCGCGGTCTAACGACTCGGCATTCCTGCGTCACACGCAGGAATACCGTAAGCTCTCGACGGTGCCCGTCCTCGCCCCGATGGCGGGGGCGGGCACTTGTCGTTTTCCGTCAACCAGGGACTTTCCATGCCGAACCGTTTTCCGAATTTTTCTGACGTAGACGTGTTCGCGCGGAACCCCCGGGCCCGTCCCAACGTCCCTATTCGCACCGATATCGTCGGTGTGCCGCTTGCGGCAAAGCTCGCGACCGCTACCGTCTCGCTTCGCCTGCCCGCGAACACCTCGCAGACGACGCCGTCTGACGACCTCTACGTAGAGTTCCTTTCGACAGAGGCTCAGGCCACCTACCCGCGCATCGTCAACGTCTACTCGCTGCCTTTCGGTACGCAGTCGGCCTATGAGGGCGGCGGTGCTTTCGATTGCCGCGTCGAATGGACTTCCGGCGGCGGTCGCGGCGGCGCGACCGTGATGACCGGCTCCGGCGGCGGTCTTCAATTCTTCCTGCACTGCAAGACGCTGAAGGTGTCCCTGGCGAACTGGCTGAACGTCGCCCAGGTAGTCGTCGTTTCCGTCGAGGACGGCGACTACGGGCAGACGCAGGAGCTACGGCGTGTACGCCGGGAACAGAACCTCGCATCGGGTGCGTTCCAAGAGTTCCAGATCCCGCGTTACGCGCGCTCGGTAGTCGTCGCCAGTGACGACCCCACGCAGCGCGCGGGCATCCTCGTCTCGCAGATCGATGATGGTCCCACCATCATGTCGGCGTACCCGGCTGACGACGGCGAGATTCCGATCGGAGCCGCTTCAAAGATTCGGATCACCAACAACAACGGCGGGGCGCTCGCCAACTACGTGCTCGACTTCAAGCTCGGGTACCAGTAGGAGGATGAGTCGCTGTGTCGAGGGACGGACGAAGCCGGAACTGTGGGAGCGCGTCAAGCGTGAAGTCACAGCCGGAAGCAAAGGCGGGAAGCGAGGGCAGTGGTCCGCGCGGAAAGCCCAGCTTGCCGTCCAGAAGTACAAGCAGCGTGGTGGGGGCTACTGCGGCAAGAAGACCAAGGCGCAGAAGTCACTCACGAAATGGACGCGCGAGGACTGGGGCACGAAGTCTGGAAAGCGCAGCCTCAAGACGGGCGAACGCTACTTGCCCAAGAAGGCTCGCGAAGCCCTCTCAGACGCCGAGTATCGAGCCACAAGCCGGAAGAAACGCAAAGACCTCAAGGCTGGAAAGCAGTTCAGCAAGCAACCGAAACGCATCGCCCGCAAAACAGCGGCATTCAGAGGGTTCCCCATGAGCGCGACAGAACGACGGCAAGCCTACATGCAGCAGCTTGGTTCGGCGTACCTCGCCAGTTCCTCGGGACTGGAAGACGGCGTCTACTACGACGCGGCCATGCACGCCTATCCCGACAACCTGGGCATCCACCACAAGCCCGGAGAGCCCCTGTACGGCAAGAAGTGGGTCAAGCCTGCGTTCCTCGTGGGCGCGGCGCTCCTCGCGGGCTACTTCTTCTACGTGCGCTGATCATGGCGAGCGCGATGGAAATGGCGAGGCGCAAGCGCATCGCCGGGTGTATGCGAAAGAAGCTCGCGGAGGGGATCCCCCGCAAGCAGGCAATCGCCATGTGCCTTGAGATGGACCGTGCGAACCGGCTGGGTCCGCGCGGTGGCTACCGTCGCGTGGGCTCAAGCATGGGCAGGGAGCACGAAGTCGAGGAGGTCCTTGAGATCCTTGATCTCTCGCTGGAAATCAGCGGTGGATACGACGACGTGGCCTACGCCAACAACCAGTTGGACCGCATCGAATCGCTGGCGAAGGCCGCGCGTGAGCTTCTCGCCAGCGGCGCGAAGCCCATGTCCTGGCAGAAGTCCAAGATCGCCGTCGCAGAGTCGTCTCTGCGCGATGTGGTGCAGGCGCTCGACGCCACAAGGAGCAAGTGATGGCAAAGAAGGCAAAGAATGGCTCCGATTTGGGGCTTCTCGTCCTCGGTGCATCGGCACTCTTCCTCTTCCTGCGTCTCAGTAAGGAGACGGAGAAGGACAAGCAGAACCGCGCGATTCAGGAGGAGCTTCGGGCTGGGATCACACCTCCGAGTCTCGGAGCGACAACCCTGCGCTCGGCAGGCTGGAAGAAGCGCGGCAAGAACTACATGAAGCAGTGGATCACTCGGCAGGGCATCGTGGTGGCCCACCTTCAGGCTGCGAAGGGCGGCAGTTACGTCTGGGACGTGAAGCTGCACACGTCGCCCACTCACCGTGGATACTTCGCGAACTTCCCAGAACACCTCCTGGCACAAGGAACGGCCCCCAACGCGACGAAGGCGGCGTACCGCGCCACCGTAGCGGGACTCAGTTCGCCATTTCTTTCGCGTGCCGGAGCGGAGGCCCGGGGCTAGTGGATATCGTCGTCCAGCTTGCGTTCGATGAGCCAGCGGCCTTGCGGCTGCTGAACTGGCTCGCTTTGGAGAACGCACGCATCTTCACCGTCTACGATCGGCGCGCTGCGAAGCGCGGCGAGACGCCGTTGCCGGGGCTCTATGAGTCCGGCGTGCGGTATCGGACGGAGGAGGGCGAAGTCTGGTGCGACTATCTGAATCTGCTGGTCCAGCGTCACGAGGACTGCGATGGCCTCGCGGCTGCGCGCGCGGGAGAGTTGATCGCTCGCGGGTGGAAGGCACTTCGCCCCCGTAACCCCCGCAATCCGGTGATCTACCCTGGTGACGAGGGCTATGCGCTTGCGATGCGGCTCAAGCCGAAAAGCATCAAAGCAGAGGTCATGTTGACGACGCGGACAATCGCGGGTCGCCCAGGGCTTTACCACTGTATTGTCCGGTACTGGATCGGCGGAAAAGAGTTCCGTGACGATCCAAGTGCGCGCCTCGGAATGCTGGACGACCCCGATTCGGCTGAAGTGCAGCAGGGCCTTGTGCCGGGAAGGATGCGGCGATGAGCAAGTTCGGAGAATACCCCTTCACGCGCTGCCTCAAGCCGCGTAAGGCCCCGCCGTCACGGACGTGGATTCCGACTGCGCGCATCAAGCCTGCGGGCCACGAGCCTTTCACGGAGTCGAACGCAAGCGTGTTCAACGCGCCCAAGGGCCGGTTCGTTCCGACACCGCGTCCACTTCCCCGCGCGCCGGTATCCGCGACTCGTCGCGGGAAGTACATGCGCCAGTGGGCGGGCCGCGTGATGAAGTCGCGCCAGAACCCCGGCTGGGGCGGCGGTTCGTCGTTCGGACGGCAGTTGAACTTCGCGCCCGTGAACCCGGAGCCCGGGTGGCCCGGTGTCCCCAGCAACACGAGCGCGTATGGCCCCGTGTTCCCCTACATGCAGCGGAAGTACACCGGCTTCGGGCAGGAGGGCGGCGGCAGTGCTCCTTCCGGCGGCGAAGGCGGCGGCGGCATGGGGATTGGGATCAGCATCGACCCCGCCGCGATCATCAACAGCATCACGGGTGCCGTACAGGCGGGCAAGGACACGGAAAACCGACCCGAAGTCTACCTCCGCAATGCGTCGTACCAGTTCACGCGGAAGCTCGGCACGATTCGGCGGGACAACAACAACCTCGCGCGCATGAACGATCAGGTCGAAGACGCGATCAAGGAGCGCGCGCAGATTCGACGCCAGTCCGCAGAGAAGCGCCGGAGCAATATCCGCTACATCAAGGATCGGGACAACTGGCTGCCCGGTCCAGCCGCGAAGGCCAAGTGGCGCAAGGCAGTCGAAGGGAACCGGAAGGTCGGCGCAGAACTCGGCGCTCGCGACCCGATTCGTATGCGCGCCACGATGGACAATGAAAAGCGCATCGCACGCACCGAAGTGATGACTTCAAAGGCCGCGCGCTACCAGTTCCTTGGGGACCGCATCAAGCACCTTCGCCGCGAGGCGAACAGGATTTGGACCAAGGCCGTGCGGACGGACGCGCGCCGCTGGTATCAGGATCTCTTGAACGTCGAGTCCATCCGGCCCGTGCTGGTACAGGCTGCGAATCGTGACCCGGCGGTCGCGGCTTTCGTGCAGCAGGCTCTACAGGCTGCACAGCAGGGCAACGTGATCGCGCGCGACACGCTGGCCGACGTGTTCACGGACCCCAACCGCTTCCCGGCGCTGAACCTTGAGTCCACCCCGGCAGTAGCGTCGATCGTCGCAGAGGCGACGGGGGGCACGCTGCCGATGGAATACCGGGCGCAGCAGTTCCAGTGGTACGTCGATACGTGGTTGCAGGGCTACGACGTGCCGACGATGCCCGGGTGGGTGCTGGGCGCACCCCTCGGTCACGAGAAGTTCCTGTCCCCTTTCCCCATGGAAGTCGTGGTGCTCGCTACCACGGACCCGACTACCGCGCAGTTGCTCATGCAGCAGCGGCAGCAGCGCATCGCACGAGCTACCTAGGAGCACAAAATGGCCTTTGGCGAAGACATTTGGGACGGGGACATGCCCGTCGTTGAAGACGCGAGCTACCCCTACAACCAGTTCGGGCAGAGGCCCGGGGCGCAGAGGCCAGGGGCACCAAGGCCCCCGGCGTTCGACGCCAATGCGTTTCAGGCCGCGATGGGCGTCCTCAACTCGGGCCTCGGGCTGGCTACCACCATCGCTGCTGGAGTCGCGGGGGGAGCCGCGCCGTCGCAGCCGCAGGCCGCTGCCCCGCAGCCGCAGGCCGCTGCCCCGCAGCCGCGTGTGGCCCCGCAGCGTCCTCCGCAGATCGTCTACGCGCAGCCTCCGCAGACGGTGCAGCCGAGCCCGCCGAGCAACCCCTCCGCGCCCGCGAAGCTCGATCCGACGCTTCTTGCTGTCGGTGGCCTCGCGGTCGCTGGCATCCTCGTCGCCGTCCTCGCTGGCGGTCGTCGGCGGTAAGTCATGATCCCGCGTCTCCTCAATTCGCGTAAGCGCGTCCTCGCGCAGCGCCGTCGAGCCCAGCAAGCTGCGTTCGGAGCGGCGAAGCGTGCGGTCTTCGATCTCTACGCTTCGATTGACGATGACCTCGACCTCCCGGTCGATCGCATCGAGTGGGACGCTGACGACTACGAGGATGAGCGCGAGGAAGTCGCACGGCGACTCGTCGCCGTCTCCGCGCGCATGGGTGCCATGAAGGCGGCACTGCGCCGCTCTCAGGGACAGAAGCTCACGAACACGTTGTCTGTTTCAGCAACGGGCGGGAATCGCGCGATTGTCGTCCCGCTGGAAAGCGGAGTGTTCCTCGTCGCAGAGGCACCTTCCGTCGTCCTGCGCCGGAACACGCCGGAACAGGTCCGAGACGCGATGGAGGATCACGCAGCCTCCGCGCTTATGGGGCGTCCCTACCCCTACGCATGGTTGGAGTCCCTACGGTGACACGCTCTGCCGCTTTCGGAGTCAAGACGACGCTGGACCGTTTGGTCGTGGACGACGTGGGTCGCCCCACGGGCGTCGTGTCTCGGGGCATCAGTTGCTCGCTGCCTGCCGTCTTCTGTTCCACGCGCGCGAAGAAGCTCGCGGAAGAAGAGAACAAGACGCTGCTGGCGTGGTGGCGCGACCTCGGACCCACGTCGGAAGCGCAGAAGCAGGAGCAGTTCGGGCCCCTGGACCCGCTGACCTACGCCTGGAAGAACTCCACGCAGGCGGCTGCGTGGATGCTGTCCGAAGCCGAGAAGCTGGAAAAGAAGTGGCTCGGCACGCAGACGCGCCAGCAACTGGAAGCACGCGCGCGTGGGGAGTTCGGGAAGGCGCTTTCCGACATGGCCGAGTGGCGGAAGCAGCTTGACCGTGTGAAGGCATCGGGCGCGCTCGATACGAAGGCCGATCTCCGCAAGGAGTGGAACCAGAACAACGCGCTCTGGTACGGAACCATGGGCGCGCTCGCGCAAGGGCTCTACCCAACGGACACCATGAGCGGCAAGCCGGTGTTCGGTCGCGGCTACGAGGCTGTGTTCGGGCAGACGATGCCGATCGCGGCTTGCTACGAGGCGAGCGAGGGCGACGGCATCGCCTACGGGCGTGAAGCCGCTGCCGCTGCACAGCGCGCAGACGACGAAATGGGGGCCGCACCAGTCGCTGCCGCCGCCGCAGCCATCCCTGTCGCGGGATGGATCGCCATCAGCGTGATCAGCGTGGCGATTGCCGCGATCATCATCAGCGGTCTTGCGTCGAAGTCCATCAACAACTGGGTAGACAAGTGCGTGGAATTGACGCGCGAAGGTCTGCCCTGCCCGGAGTCTCCCGGGGAGCAGGTTGAACGCGCCGCTAAAGGCGTTGGAGACGCCTTTCGTGCGGGTGGAGACGCCCTCATGTGGCTTACGCTGCTCGGGGGTGGTGCTGCGGCGCTCTACTTTTTCTGGCCTGCACTGAGCGCAAAACGCTCTTTGCGGAAGTAGGCCATTCGATTACCATTCCCCCAAATTCACGAGGAATACGCCATGCCGTCCAAGGGTGGAAAAACCAGCAACCCCAAGCTCTCTCTCCGCGTCATCGGCGGCAGCAGCAAGATCCCTCACGGCCTCCTGGCTGAAGGGAAGGACTGCGACGGGCTGGGCCGTTACTACTACGTCGCGAACCCCCAGACGGGTTCGGCTGCTCTGGCCCATACGGTCGGTACGCAGATCCTCTTGTGGCGGTCGAGCCGTCGTGGCCGCAGTTCCACGCGCTACGACGCGCCCTACGAGCCCGCCGACGTGGTGACTGAGAAGCAGGCAGAGGCCGCTCTCAAGGCCGTGAACAAGGGGATCAGCACCCGGAAGGGCAAGAGCGTCAGCGGGTTCAAGGGGACGTGGCGCGGCTATGTCGAGTGCCACCCCAAGGGGCCGCAGGTTGTGCTCTACCGCGACGTGCCGTCCTACGGACGCATCGTGTGCGTCTCCGAGTTCGCGAAGGGCAAGAAGTCCGCGCGCTGGGACGTGGCGGTCGTCCTCCGCAACCGCAAGTGGTACACGGCGGGTCAGAAGACCGTCAGCATGACGCAGAGCGGTGTGCCGTCGCTCGCGAAGGCGTGCAACATCGGCTACCAGGGACTTCTTGATCTGGTGGCCCGCGTTGAGGGCGTGAAGGAGCTTCTGAAGTCGCCTGCCCAGCGCAAGGCCGCTGCGGAGCGCGCCGCCAAGAAGCCCGCCGCCGCAAAGAAGCGCGCTGCTGAGAGCGTGGCCGCGAAGCGCAAGAAGGCCACCGACGTGAAGGTCACGGTCCCGAAGAGCATCGCGGCTCTCGTGGGCAAGAAGATCCGCATCACGAACGGTCGCGCGGCGCTCGGCAAGAGCCCCGTGAAGGTCGGCCAGTTCGCTCAGGTGCTCGCCGCCGCGAAGCGCGGGGACGAGGTCGTCTTGCAGATCGCCACGATCAAGCAGGGTGGTGGCCTCGTGAAGACGCCGAAGTACATCGCCGTGCATCGGATGGTCGATGGGAAGAAGAAGCGCACGTTCACTGTCGGCCAGACCGTGGACAAGCAGTTCGCCCTCGCCAAGAAGATTGGCGCGGCTACGCAGGCGGATCTGAAGGCTGCGGCCAAGAAGACCGGAGCCAAGAAGCCCGCGACCCGCAAGAAGGCTGGAGCCGAGAAGGCCAGTGGCGGCGCTCGTCGGCGTCTCAAGCCCAACGCCCGGGACAAGAAGTTCCAGGCGGCGAAGTACGTCTCGCTGACGTTCGGCGGGGCCAAGCAGACCGGCAAGGTCGTCGCGAAGCTCGACCTCCCCGCTGGGCAGGACGACTGGAACAAGGCCGTCATGACCATCGAGCTTCCCGATGGGAACACGACTTCCGGCACCTTGGCGAAGTACATCGGCAAGGACAAGCACGGGCTGCGCGTCAAGGGCGGCGCGGATCCGGCTGCTGCGTTCCGCCAGGAGAAGGCCAAGGCCGCGAAGGGCGGGAAGGGCTCCAAGCCCGCGCCGAAGCGCCGTGCGAAGCCCGCCGCTGCGGTCGCCCCCAAGCAGGAGGCCGCGCCCAAGAAGTCGAAGGCCGCTGCCGAGCTTGATGACCTGCTGGCGAGCCTCTAGTCCAAGCCACAAGGAGCCGCTATGGCTGGGTTGCTTACGGCTCCGTACCGCGATTTCCTAGACCGCATCCTCCCGGTACTCGGTCGATTCACCGAAACAGGTGAATCGGCTGAGTACCGTGAGGCGTTGGTGCAGGCCGACCCGGATCTTGTCGCTTCGCTCGACACGCTCTGGACGATGCGTGACAGGTTGCGAGCGGTTACGGACGAAGCGAAGCAAGCGCAGGTTCGCACCACGCTTGTCGATACGCTCAAGAAGCTGAAGCCTGTAATCGACGCGGTCGATAACGCGGAGGCGGAAAGCGCCCCTCTTGCGGACCAGCTACAGGGCGTCAACGCGCGTCTCGTGGCTCTGGCGACTGACCTACAGGCCGGGGACGCGATCTACTCTGAGGCAGGCGCACGCGCAGAGTGGACGGCATCCTTCGATGAGCAGCGGGCCCTCGCGGCTGTGCTGCTCGACGAAAGCACTCCGGCGGTTCGTGACGATCTGCCGTTCTTGGAGGCCGCACGCGAAGCCCTCAATCAGCTTGATCAGGCTGTCCGCACGCTGGCCGTCGAAAACGACGTGGTGCTGGAGCGGTTGCCTCCTGTCCACGTTCCTCCGGTGGTTCCGCCCTCCGGGGATCCGCCGCCCGCTATCCCCACGCAGCCGGAGCCTGTTACGCCGCCCGAAGTCGCAGTGCTTACGCATGAACTGCTCTTCAAGGGTCCGCGCTCGCAGGAACAGGCTCTCGACCTTCTGATCAAGGACGCAACGCTCCCTGTTGGTTCGCTCGGTGCCGGTACGAAGTCGGAACTGGAAAATCGGCAGGCAAGCATCGTGGCGGCGGCAAGCGCCTTCCTTCAGACGCAGTCGAGCGAGCAGGAGGTGCGAGAAGCCTTTGCCGCCTGGAAGGCCGCGAAGGCTGGCGACTACCTCACGGCGACGGACAAGACGAAGCGGTTGGCCGCTGTGCTTCGCGCTACGGTGAGCGCGCAGCCGAAGCAGTACGAGATCGAGGCTCGCGCACAAGCCGTCCCTGCACCCGTACAGGCAGGCGAGCGGCAAGAAGTGGACGAGGGCGGCAACGCCGACGTGACGGTCTTCATCAGGGCTCTGGAAGCCGCTGGCGTGCCTCCGGGCGTCCCGGTAGAGGTGAAGAAGCTGCGGACGAGGCTGCAAATCGGTCGCGCAGACAGGTCGGCTGCGGACGCGAAGTACGTCCAGACCCTCCTCGACAACCCGATCCGTTACGGGGCGAAGTCGAACTGGCAGGCCAACACGGACGAAGCGCAGCGGCAGCGCATGGCGGGGCAGCGCGAAATCAACGTGGAGGACCCGGTTGTCCTCTGGACGGTCGCGTCCTCTGAATTCGACCTTCGCGACACGGTACGCAGTGGCGGGGGCACGGAACTGAATGGCAAGGCGTGGAGCCGCGTCGTCGTTCCGGCGGCGCAGGCTGAGAAGCAGGGCGCTCGTTACGGTGTAGGCCGCTACTTCAGCGAGGAGGGCTTTGAAGCCGCTCTACACGAGGAGCGCACGCGCGGAACGCTGACGCCCGAGCCGGTGGGGGTATCGACGCCCGTGGGCACCATCGAGGATGGCTGTGTCGTCCTCTTGGAGAAGCGGGCGCTGTCCAACATCACGCTGCTCCCGAGTGGCGAGATGGTGGTGGATCGCGGTCAAGGCCCGATCACCGTCACGCCCAGCGGCACGAGCATTCCGGGTGCGGAATCCGAAATCTATGTCTTGGCAGACACGCGCGATACCACAGGTGATACGCCGCCGAAGAGAATTCTCGATTATTTGAATCGAGGGCTCGATAGCGGCGACTTCACGCTGGTCGGCGGGACCCTGGAAGCACTGCTCGCGGAGAAGTGCGCGACCGATGTGATTCCGTCGCTGTCTGACATTGAAGCGATCGTCCAGCACTCGTTGCTTGCATGGCAACTCGTGCTCAAGGACGGCTTCCGCGTCAATAGCGGGTGGACTGAGGGCCCGGTCATCGAGCGCGTAGATGAGGACACGCTCAAGGTTGAAATGAAGTGGGAAGGCACGCACCAGAAGGCTCCAGGGGAGCTTCGCATGGTCGTGTTCATCTTCCGGCCCGACGCCGCAGACGCGCCCGCTCTCGTGACCGTCCAGCTTTCCGGCTCTACGGGTGCCGCCGGGGACTACCAAGAAGTCGCGTTTGCTGACAACATGCGCCCGCACCCCGTCACAGACCTCGCGAAGCCACCGGCTCTGACTGAGAAGGTCGTAAGCCAGTTCCTCAAGTCGCGCCCGCAATGGTCTATGTCGGAGGAGCAGATCCGGCTCCTTGAGGAAGAGGCCGCACGCGAGCTTGAAGAGATCGAGCGCCAGCGCATACAGAAGCGGCTGTACGACGGTGTGCTCGACGCGGCTTTGGCTCGCATCAAGGCAGACAACTACGGGGCATACGGGGAGAAGGTGCTGTGAGTCTGTTCATCGACCCCTGGGTTGAAGCTGCCGTCAACGACACGTTTGCTGCGCTCCGCAAGCGGGTCGAGTCCGAGGAGGACGAGACGAAGCGGGAGCGTGTGCTCGCGTTCATCGAGCAGCAGAAGCAACTGTGTGACGCGCAGGATCCCGCCTCGATCTTCTTCGACCGCCGTCTGACGCAGTACACGGCAGCGAAGCGCCGGTCCTACATCGACATTTCGCAAAAGTGGCTCAAGGACAACTTGAACCGCTGGTCCTCGTTGCAGTTCACGACGGACGACTTCGACAAGTGGGACATGTTCGCGCGGACGGGGCTGTGGCTGTTCGACGGCGACGACGCTGCATCGTCTCCCCTCAGCGCCGACCCACGGAGTCAGTACGACTTCTTCGTGCGCCTGCTCAAGTGGCGCGC
>Ga0180437_10007246_pt1 | contig 14512 bp, 16 predicted proteins | sample SS_ome_4_FD_132410 | JGI IMG/M metagenome (GOLD analysis project Ga0180437, IMG submission 132410) | Hypersaline lake sediment archaeal communities from the Salton Sea, California, USA - SS_3_D_1 metaG | ecosystem: Environmental > Aquatic > Non-marine Saline and Alkaline > Hypersaline >...
GCCACGCCGGAGGAATTGAAAAGCCAGATAAAGAGGGTTCACGAGCTTGTGGAGGCCTTTCATATCCCCATTTTCGAAATTGATGGCTTCGAGGCCGACGATGTTTTGGGCACATTAAGCAGGCAGGCTGATGAGCAGGGCATCGAGACTATCATTGTTACCGGGGACAATGACATGCTGCAAGCGGTTTTGCCCCGCGTGAAAGCCCTTGCTCCCAGGCGAACCTTCACTGATACCATTCTTTACGATGAGGAGGCGGTAGAGCGGAAATATGGCCTTAAGCCAGAACAACTCACTGATTTCAAAGCACTGGTTGGCGATGTCTCAGACAATATACCGGGCCTGCCAGGCATTGGTGAGAAGACAGCCACCAAATTGCTTCAGCAGTACGGCAGCCTCCAGGGCATCTATGACCATATTGAAGATATTACGCCGAGCAAGTTGCAGACAACGCTAAGCGAGCATCGTGCTCAGGCTTTCCAGAATAAAGAGTTGTCCACTATAGTCAAGGATGTTCCTATCAAGCTGGACTTGAAAATCTGCCAGGTAAGCCACTATGACCGGAACGAGGTAGCAAGGCTTTTCCAGGAGCTTGAGTTTATTAAATTGCTTCCCAGACTGCCACAAATGGAGGCCGAGGGCCATCAAGCCTCGGTGGTCACTTGCCACATAGTGAACACCGAGACAGCTTTGGATCAGCTTATAGACGAACTGGAGGCAGCACAGGACCTGGCGATCGAGATTGAGACTGCGGGCGGAAAAGCTATATTGGCGGATTTGGTGGGGATAGCGATATCGCCAGTCCGGGGCAAGGCATTTTATATACCTCTAGGGCACCTTGGTCTAAATCAGCCGCAGCAGTTGCCGCTAACCCAAGTCATAGCCAGGCTCAGAGCAATCCTGGAAAATGCCAGCATAGGCAAGATTGCCCATAATGGCAAACATACTATGGCGATATTGGCTGGCTATGGGGTGAAAGTTGGGAATTTGAATTTCGACCCTATGCTCGCTGCTTATCTTCTCGGGGAAAAGAGCCTGGGGCTCAAAGCGCTGGCCTTTAACAAGCTGGGCATTGAAATAGTAACCCCTGCCGAACTAGGTGGCGCAGGAAAGAAACAAGGCTCCGTATCCTTGGCAGAGGTTAACCAGGTTGCCGACTATTTCTGCGCCAACGTGGACATTGTTTGGAGTTTAAGGGAAGGTCTGGAGACTGAGCTACGACAGGATGGCCTGTGGCAGCTCTTCACTGAAGTGGAAATGGCTTTAGTTCCCGTTTTGGTAGTTATGGAGAGTAATGGCATTCTCTTAGATACGGGATTGCTCCGGGAGATGTCCCTGGAGCAAGGCAGGGAACTGCTGAAGCTGGAGAAGGAAATCTACGGGAGTGTCGGGCACCAGTTTAATATCAACTCGCCCCAGCAATTGGGCAGGGTGCTTTTCGGAGAGCTTAAGCTACCCCAGTCTCGCAGAACGAAGAGCGGCTATTCCACCGAAGCCTCGGTCATGGAAGCATTGAGAGGCGTTCACCCCGTAATCGAATTCATACTGGAATACCGTCAGCTCAGTAAACTCAAGTCGACCTATGTTGATGCCCTGCCGGCGCTTATTAACCATAAAACGGGCAGGGTACATACCAGTCTTAACCAGACGGGCACGGCTACCGGGCGACTCTCCTCCAGCGACCCCAATCTCCAAAACATACCTGTTAGGGGGGAGATAGGGAATAAAATAAGGAGGGCCATCATAGCTCCACCCGGAGCATACCTTTTGAGCGCCGATTATTCCCAGATTGACCTCAGAGCCTTGGCTCATCTCTCTCAAGACCCCGGTCTCATTGCCGCCTTTGCCCACGATGAGGATATCCATGCCATGACCGCCTCTAAAATCTTTGGCATCCCCGTGGAGGAGGTGACTCCAGGCATGCGCCGAAATGCCAAAACGGTCAATTTCGGGGTTGTTTATGGCATGAGCGATTATGGCCTGGAGCAGGCCACCAACCTCAGCCGGGAGGAGGCCTCTCAATTTATCGCCCTGTATTTCGAGAAATACCCCAGGGTGAAGGGATATCTCGAGGCAACCAAGGAACAGGCTCGGAAGCTGGGCTATGTCCAGACGGTAATGGGTAGGAGAAGGCTAATCCCCGAGATTAATTCCTCAAACCGGATGGTCAGGGAGGCTGCTGAGCGCATGGCCATAAATGCCCCGGTGCAGGGTAGCTCTGCCGATATCATTAAAGTTGCCATGATAAATCTACATCGGGAAATGGAGAAGCGGAATCTTAAGAGCAAGATGCTGTTACAAATACACGATGAATTGCTCTTCGAGGTGCCCGACGAGGAGCTGGAGGAGATGAAATCCCTGGTTGCCGAGCTTATGCCCCGGGCTATCGAGCTTTGTGTCCCCGTGAAGATAGACATCAAGCTGGGCAGAAACTGGGGCGAGATGGCGTGAAATGCCCGAGTTACCTGAGGTAGAAACGATTAAAAACGAGCTTGCGCCCTGGGTTGTGGGGCAAAGCTTCACTCAAGTCACTATATTTGATACCAAGCTGGTACAGGACGGTTCTGTCGAAGAAGTCCGTCGGGGATTAATCGGGCAGAAGGTAGAAAGCCTGGAGCGCCGGGGAAAGTATCTCATCTTCCACCTATCGAATGGCCGCTCGCTTATTATGCATCTCAGAATGACCGGCGTCTTGCTATTAAATCCCAAAGGAGTCGGGCGCTATACCAGAGCTGTTTTTCACTTTTCCAACGGCCACCGCCTTGTTTTCAGCGACCTGCGCCGGCTGGGGTTGATGCGGCTGGTAGACGATGCCGATACTGTGGTGGGCAGGCTGGGTCCCGAGCCATTAGGTGAAAGATTTACCCCGGACATTCTGGGGCAAAGATTGAGCCGGCGTCGCATCCCCGTAAAAGCGGCGCTTCTTGACCAGGCTATTGTCGCCGGAATCGGCAATATGTATGCGGATGAAGCTCTCTTCGCTGCTGGGATTCACCCTCTGAAAAAAGCAGACGCCTTGTCAGCCGAAGAAACACAAACTTTGTATCATTGTATCCGTGAGGTCCTTTGGGCAGCCATCGGCAGCAAAGGCGCCAGCGTGGATACCTATATCCGCCCTGAGGGCGAGCTGGGCACAGCCCATTCTGATTTCAAGGTTGCTCATAAAGGAGGCGAAGCCTGCCCCGGTTGCGGTACTGCCATTGAGCGGGTCTCGGTACAGAACCGAGGAAGCTATTTTTGCCCCCGATGCCAGGCTCTCAGCTTATGACTATTCATATAAAAGGTGTCGGCTGGATTCGGACGAGCAAGGCGGGGACGATGAGGACCTTTAAGCGTTTTTATCCCCCATTTATATAGCAAATTTCTCGGCGCTGTTGCGTCTTTAGCACCCACACGTGGAGATAATTCTGACACGTATTCCCGGTACATCCTCTGCATCTTGTTGCCAAGGCTATACCATTCTGGTTGACGGCGATATATAATTGGAGTAGGTCTTGGGAAGAGCATGTGGTGGTGACAATAATGTGATTTAACCGGGGGACTTAAGGGGGAAGCAGGTATGACAAAGAAGCAATTGGTCATCTTCATAGTGGGTATACTCGCTGTCATTGCCCTGGTGGGAGGAGTTGTGGTTCGCTTTGTGGGGCTTGAGCAGGGCTTTGTCGCAGGGCTCACCGCCGCATTGGTTTACGCGACAGGCTATTATGTCTATTTGACCTCACGAACCGTTGAGATTGTAAAGCAGAGTGCAGAGGCCAGCAGGAAGATGGCGGAGGAAGCAAAAGAAGCAAGATTGGCAACCTCATCGCCCATTTTGCTCCAAGGGACTGTCTTCAGATTGCCAGATGAGAAGTATTTTTCGCATTTCGTAGTATGGAATGCAGGAAATGGAACTGCGATTGAGCTGGATATTTGGATTCTCGATGAGAGAAAAAAGCCCATAGAAGGGAGTCGCGTGCCCTTTCTGAAGCCTGGCGAACAAACGATGTTCAAACCTAGCGTTCTTACCAAACTTGAAAACGCGAAATGTTACCTCGTTTCGACATATATGGATATATCTCATTTGACGGGAGAAAAAGTCTTCAACCAGACCTGGTTGCCTTTTATCATCCAGAAAGCCAGAGGCGCAGATATGGAGATAAGGGACGTGGATCTCGGAGAACTAACTTTCGAATTTGGCATCCCTGAGAAGAACCTGCCCGATTACCTTCCGTTCTTGAGGGATATTCGCCCCAAATAGGCCGGGGAGATCTGTCTTAACAACCTTGCGGTCTGGTTTAACAGGCTTTCCGTTGATATTGCCTCTCCTATCTTGGAGGAAATTTCCCACCGGCATTGCGTTCCAAGCGCACCCCCACGAGAAGATGATGCTTGTCTACTGTGTAGCCAGCGTGCTAAATGTGATAAAAAAAGGGTAGAAAATTGGGAGATGATTGTGCTAGATTGAGTAGGCAAAGCTTTTGGCTATGGAGATAGGGAAGCTTCTATCCTTAATGGTAGACAAAGATGCCTCGGATTTGCATCTGAAGGTGGCAAGCCGACCGGTATTGCGCATTGACGGTTTGCTCATAACTCAAGAGGACTTCCCGCCACTTACAGCCGAAGATATCGAATCCGTATTTGGACAGGTTGCCACTCGAGAGCAAAGAGATACCTTCCTTAGAGAACGAGAGCTGGACTTTGCCTACTCCGTTCCTGGCCTGGCTCGCTTCCGGGTTAATGCTCTCCAGCAAAGGGGCACAATTAGCCTTGTCTTTCATTTAGTACCATTTGACGTCCCATCTATCGATGAATTAGAACTGCCTCAAATTTGCAAGGAGCTTATTCTTAAGCCGAGAGGGCTTATCCTGGTCACCGGTCCTTCCAACAGCGGCAAGTCGACTACCCTGGCAGCGATGATCAATTATCTCAACGAAAACGAGAGGCGAAATGTCATCACCATCGAAGACCCCATTGAATTCCTGTTCCAGGATAAGAAATGTATCATACATCAGCGTGACCTGGTGGACGATGCCAGATCCTTCGCCATTGCCTTAATGCAGGCGCTGCGGCACGACCCGGATGTAATCGTCATCGGAGAGATGCGTGACCTGGATACCATAAGCACGGCTATAACGGCGGCCGAGACAGGGCATCTGGTGGTGGGCACGCTACATACGATTGACGCCGCCCAGACTATTGACCGTATAATCGACATATTCCCGGCAATCCAGCAGCGGCAAATAAGATTACAATTATCACAGGTACTGGAGGCGGTATTATCACAGACGCTCTTATCCCGTATTGGGGGAGGTCGGGTAGCTGCTTTTGAAATCATGATTGCCAGCAATGTGATCAGAAGACTCATCCGCGATGAGAAGTTATTCGAAATACCACCTAATCTGGAGCTCGGCAGCAAAGAGGGCATGCAAAGCCTGAACCAGGCGCTTCTTGATTTGGTAAGAAGGAATATAGTCAGTGCTCAAGAGGCCTTGAGGAAAAGCAGCAATCCGGCAAAATTGCAGGAGTTGCTGCCGGTATAATATCCTGGAGTCCGGCGTAGTACGCATGCTGGGATGAGTTGGACAGGGACCAGTCTAAAGCGTAGGAGGAGTTCATGATAGAGTACACGGTCAGCTTTTTTCTCTCCTTCTTTAAGAACCCCAGCGCCCTGGGGATTGGGCTGGCTATAGCCTTCGGTGCCATTTGGCTGGCCGGTTACCGCCCGCCGCTGTTTAAGAGACCCTGGCTCTGGGCGGTCCTCGTAAGCAGCGCCATTCTAGCCCTGGCTGCAGCTAGCTTTATTCAAATTCCCCTTCAGGCTTTGGTCGGAACAGCGCTGGGCCGTTTCTGGAGCCAGGAGGTTCTCGAGAGCTGGATTCTCCTTGCCGGGATACCACAAATATTCCTCAGCGGACTGGTTCAGGAAGGGGCGAAGCTGGTGCCAGTGGTTGTCTACTGGTGGCGCAGCGGCAGGAATATTGACCCCAAGCTGGGACTCGCCATCGGCGCTGTGGCCGGAGCTGGATTCGGCATCTTCGAAGCGCAGTGGGCACACAATCTCATCTTTGCCTCAGGTTGGACCTGGGGAGCGGTGCAAACCGGTGGCTTTATGGCACTGGCTGGATTTTGGGAGAGATTCTTTACGGTAGGCGCTCATACCGCCTTTTCGGCCCTGGCCGGTTATGGTCTGGCCAGGGGCTGGGGGTGGCAGTTCTATCTGATAGCCGCTTTCCTGCACGGCTTATTGAACTATGGCGTTGCTTTGTTGCACGCAGGGCTGTTTACCGCCCTTCAGCTGGAAATCTATGTTGCCGTGCTGGCTGTGCTGGTAACGGCCTGGGCCCTGTGGCTGCGCTGGAGAAAAACGGTCGGCGGCAGCTAGCCGTGTAATATCAGCTATGTGAAGTTATGACCATGAAAAGAAAGATTTTGCTCTGGGAGGTGGGGGGAATCATCTTCATAGTTGTTTTGGGGTCGCTGCTGCACTTTGCCTTCGAGTGGTCCGGTGGCTGGACTCCTATCGCCCCGATTGCCGCCGTGAATGAGAGTGTGTGGGAACATCTAAAGCTGGGTTTTTGGCCGGCATTGGCATATGCGGTTCTGGAATACAGTCGCTTTGGGAAGTCGGCGGGCAATTTTTGCTTCGCAAAGACCCTGGGAATTTATCTGATACCAATCACTATTGTGGTCCTTTACTATTCGTACACCAGTATCATGGGGCATGGACTCCTGATAGTTGATATTGTGATTTTCGTTGAGGCTGTCATAGTTGGGCAGCTGGTCAGCTATGGGTTGCTAGTCGCCTCTCCATTACCGGGAAGGCTCAACCGCTTCGCCCCGATTGCTCTAGTGGTTCTGGGCATTCTCTTCGTGCTGTTCACTTTTCATCCACCACAATTGCCGATCTTCAGAGACTCCGTCACCGGAGCCTATGGTATTTCAGGATAGCACTGCAAGAAATATGAGCCCGACATACGTTTGTACTCGAAATTTCTTCGGTTCTATGGGGGGTCTTGCCATCCAGTGGACTTATCGTTAAGATATTGCGGGTAAAGTCATCGAATCAGGCGTAGATTATCTTGTAAAAGGAGGGAAACATGGCAGAGGGAAGAAAACATTGGTCCGGCGGCTCACCGGCTCTTGCAGGCGCTATTTGGTTCATCGGCTGGCTATTTACAATCGGCTACGCCAGTCTGGTCTGGTGGAAAATTTTGCTCGGCATAATAATCTGGCCGTACTTTCTGGGCGTTGCGCTGGGCTGAGTCCCATTGCTGGCTTCATGGCAAAGCCTCCGGATATCCTCAGACGTCACTGACCGGGTGGTATAATTAATATGGATACCTCGCCTGATGGATAGTCGAAGCTCGCCCGTTTCGATAAGCACCGGCCAGGTCCGGGGGAGATTATTGACAGAGCCATGGATTAAAGGAGGGGAATATGGCAAAGTCAAAGGCGACTTTGGAACAAAAACGCAGACTCAGTTGCAGGATAGTAGCTGTGCGCAACGGACACACGGTAGCAGAAGCAGACAGTTGCAAAAATTACTCAATGAACTGTCCTGACTGCCCCTTCAGGGTCAGGTAACTTATTGAATGTCCACCAGCGAGTAATGCTGGCGACTGGGCAAGAGGGAAGCCATGCAACACAAATGCTCACGCAGAGTCCTGCCCGGACACCGCAAGGCTCTATCTAACTCTAAACCATCCTGAAAGTTAAGTCACCCGCTGGTTGGCATAATTGGGATACAGGCTCTGCGCACGCCGCAGGCCAGCTAGCTGGGCATAAGGAGATTATGTGGCTCTGAGAATCCGCTTTTTCAATGGTCAAACTGTCCCACTCAGCTGGTTACAGACACCTAGGAAGGAGGAACTAAATGCCGGAAAAGGACCAGTTTGTAGAGGCAATCCTCAATCTATCCAAATTTCACCGCGAACATGAGAAGTTCTACGCACAAAATCCTCTAGAACAAGCTAATAGACTTCATTTTATTTCCAAGGCACTTACGACACTGGCAGACCGATGGTCACAGGTGGAAGCTGGACAGGCAAAGAAGGGGAACCCTTACATTGGCTGCGAAGACCTTAATGAAACATCCACGATTCCCTATGTTGGCGTACTTTTCATGGAGGGAGAGGGTGAGCCCCAAGAAATAACCAAGATGGAAAATGATATTCGCGTGATCTCTAACGACTATGCAAAAACAGGCGAATGGCTGGCCAAGGCTATGGAAGTATCCTGGGATGTTGCCAAGCAACTAACCGGGAATCCTTTATTAGCTGACCTATTGGGTGAAAGACATCGTATCATTATCAACGATTGGCAGGCCGCTTATCTGAGTTCTTTGATATCTGAATTATGTGGCAGGGCTAGCGACATTCTGAATCAGATTGATTTTGCTCCAGAGAAGATAAGAAATGACCTGAGAAATGTTAGGTCATATCCCGGGTATCTATATTCAGCTAAGGAACTACTTGACCGTGCGGCTGACCTGGCGAGCGAATCCGCGACATTGGTTCACGATAATGAAAGAAGGTGGCGTGTATTTCGGGAGAGATTAGAGCAGATAACCCGACGAGGATTCAATGCCACGGCAAGAGGCCAATGATACTGAGGGCCTGAGTGACTAAAGAACCGGCTTGGAGTGTGGGCACCTGGACACAATGCTCCGCTGTCTCGGGTGCGATAGAGAAAAAATCCAGATGTGTTCAAAGCGCACTGACCTGAACAGCGCCGATTTGTCAGGCGGATTGTCAAATCCGTGTGAAGACTATATACTCCCGTGCATGAGGAGGCGCAGCTATGAAAGATAAGATGTCCGAGGAAGAAGTCTACGAACAGGCGAAGAAACGAGTAGAGGAGAAGAAGGGATTCCGCGTTCACGCCATTGTCTACTTATGCGTTAATACTATGCTCGCAGTAATATGGTGGTTCACAGGAGCTGGATTTCCTTGGTTTGTGTTCCCGCTGGGTGGCTGGGGCATCGGTCTACTGTTTCACGGCTTAGGGGTATACGTCTTTTCAAGACGGCAGGAGGACAGGCGAGCTATCGAGAGGGAAGCGGAAAAGATTAGGAAAGAGCAAGGATAGCCAGATTCTTGTTGTCGATGGACCTCTACCGCATCCTGGCGGCCCTAGCAGTTGCAACTAATCATTACCAAGCCTGCGATAAAGCCTTAAGCAATCATGAAAGTTCACTGACCTGGACAGCATCGGTGTGATAGTCCCTTGGCTTTTCACCTTTTTGACCACCTACAGAAAGGCATTTATACCTAATCACGCACACGCGCCATCGATACATTTGTCTGCGAAATGTTTCCACAAGATCATATTTTAGCTGCTGAGTCTAAACGGTGGATACTGGTCAGTGACCAACAAGAAAGCGTAAGCACCTACTCTTAGACCCCATCGAAACACGCCAACCACAAAATCGAACAAGCCTCTCGGGTAACGACCAGTGAACAATATGGCAAACCAGGCAATTACTACACATACTGCCGCAGCAATGCCGAGAAAGACTAGAACGATGTAGTGTGGTATAGCCAGTAACCACTTTACTAATGGTAGCCAGCGATTAAGCTCATTTTTCACATCAGGATATGGAATCTCAATGTGTACCGCTTGCTCTTCATCAGTCGATGGATATTCATCAGTGAGCAGACCAATGTACGCTCCAACACGGTTGCTAAACTTGGTCAGAGCCAAATTCCAGTCAAACCACCATTTTGGATATTTCTGTCTAAACAGTATCATTAAGAGTAGTGGTAGAAATAAACCTGCGACAGCGGTGTAGCCCCAGCTCCATCCACCATCTCCACCTACACCGGCTCCAGCACTGGTTAGTAAGCCAATAATAATGACGATTGGAATAGCTGTAAAAATCCTGAAAAAGGTCGTTAATTTGTTAAGAGTTCTATCGGGGTAGTCGATGGACAAGCTAACCGGATACATGGTTGAAGTCTTTGCCATAATAGTCACCTCCTTCTAATTTCAATTGTAGCACTTTCTTGAAAGGGATAATCACGAAACTTTATATTGTTTTGAGGCTAAAATCAATAACGGTGTGCTAGTCCCTTGGTTCATCTAGCCGTATCTTTACCCTGCGGATTGTTTTGCCAATTTCCAAGAACTCCTCATTGCAATTGACACCCACTAATGTGAGGGATAGAATCACTTTATAGGTGAAGCTTCAAGAGGGGAAAATGAGTTGGACAAATTGTTCTCTTGTTACTAGCGATTTGTTTCTAGGTCTAGAGTTTTTAATGTACGAAAAAATAGTGCCTTCTGCTATTACTATTCTTAATCTCAATGAGATTGTCGAACTCGTTGTATTGAGGGAAAAGCTGTTAATGCCTTCTAGCGACCACATCGTTATACTCAAGAATCTCAACTCAAAAAAGATTAAGGATTTGGGTGGAAATGATGCCCTAGATTGGAACTATGAAATAAAGAATATAGGAAAAGCTCACCTTGATAAACCCTTAATAACAAATTCGCTTTTTGACGCTGGCGTTCTGGTTCTTGATACTGAACAAAAAGAAAATAACGACTATAGAGATTTTGGAGACCGCCTATATTCAAAACAGTGGCAAGGTGAGTGGATATTGAAATCAGTCGGTCTAGACTGGGAAAAGTCAAGCGACATTATCGAAGTTGAATATGTTCGTTACATGAATAATTTTTTGAAGCAATCTTCCGACCCTGTTTATCTGAAAATGTTAATCTTGGCTACACCCGATTTACTGTCTAGCCATCCTCACTTGAAGAGAAGCAAATATGATGCTAGTTGGATGTTTCACTTCTATAAGGAAGTGCAACTTTACTCTGAATTTGCTAGGCGGAAGAGCCTCGATTTTAGTGATACCATGTTGGTTCAACCGTTTGTCGCACTTAATTTTCAGCATTCGGAAAACTTTATAGACATATTCTACAAGCAATTGAAAGAGGTCAGAGATAAGCAAATAACCGAATTATTAGACCTTGAACAACCTTGGATATATAATCTGCCGCCACTGACAGCTATATTACTGGAAAGGTGTAGAACGTTAGAAGACTTGCCTACAGAGCTTATCAGGCTCAGGGGCGAATTCAAGAATCTCAGAGAATCGCTTACGAAATATCAAAAAAGTTATGAAGAAGCGGTCACCATAAAAGATAAGTTAGAGTTGAAAAGGGAATTCCAAAATTCTATTGACCTTTTAATGCGAAAAGTAACACGTAGTAAAAGAAGGATAATGAGAACCATCATTGACTTCGCAGTTGACCAATCCGACAGTATGATTCGTAAGGATTTTATTGGACCTACAACGGCTGTCCTCGGAAAGCTCGTTGAATATGTATACGACAGAAAATTGTACCCTTGGGTAAATAGCTTCTTACATATGTACGATGCATCAATCTCTATTGAGTCAGATTTGAACCTGTACAAGGATATATTTGGAGATGTCAACCTTGACCATTTCAGTGAGTTGGAGCTATTTGCTCAGAACTCAAGCAGACTATTGAGCGTACACAAGACGTAGGCAAACAGAAAACCGAGAGGCGACCATAATCTCTCGGCTCTTCCGACAGGGGGGATAAGATGACGTCGCAAAACGGCAAGGACAAAATGGGGAATATAATCGGGGATTTAAGAATCCTGTCCGATAAATGTAATCGGGACGTAGATAGCAAATACCCTTTCAATTACGAATACTATCTTAAGGAACTTAATCGCATCATAGTTGAATTAGGGCAAATTCAACCTGAAGCAGTTGAGGATATAGGTTTAATTGAAGATGCGAAGGATAGAAGCCTAGTATCAGGTTCAATGACCGGCGAGCAGGACGCCAAATTGCGTGAGATTAGTGCCGTAACCGATAAGTTGGTTTCTCGGCTCAGTCAAGGAATTGAAGAAGATGTTCAACCAACATTGATACTAGAAAACCTATTCAACCGCTTTCACCAAGTTGCAAGGCAGTTGAGGAGTCGGTACAACGAAAGACCGACTCTTGACGTTAGTGATGAATATGATGTTCAAGACTTACTACATTCACTTCTGAAGTTATACTTTGACGATATACGACCTGAAGAGTGGACTCCAAGCTACGCTGGAAGTAGCAGTAGGATGGACTTTCTTCTTAAGGATGAACAATTAGTGGTTGAAGTAAAGAAGACCAGAGATACTTTACGTGATAAGTTAATCGGGGAACAAGTCATAGTGGACATTACTAAATATAAAGAGCACCCAGATTGCAAGACTCTGGTGTGTTTCATATATGATGCAGAAGGACTGATTGCGAATCCTACAGGTCTTGAAAATGACCTTAATCAGCTCTCAACTGATAAGTTGAGGGTGAGAGCATATGTTTTCCCAAAATGAAGGCTGTCTCAATAATACAATCCATAAGGATAACTTCTTTGTTCCCATAGGCAACAAAAAGGGAGAACGTCTCCGCTCTGCCCAATTACTACAACTATCATTTTATTCAATGGACTAAGCCAAGGGAGGAACATATTCCTGTTAGTGTATCCAAATGAATTAGCCGTGTAGTCTATCCACTAGTGAATAATGCTTGTGACTCTCTATGGCATCATAGCATCCAACCGCCTGACAATATTCGTTAGTCGTCATTAGTGTCGTACGCACGGGTACCCAAAGAGGTATACAAAACAGCCCGAGGAGTCTTCCGCCAAGTCAGGAGCGTTTGAGGATAGAGAGGCTCAAGGCGAAAACGCCGACTTCCTGCGCACCAACTGTGGAAAAACTAGAGACTCAGGATTAGGAATCCTGAGCTACCGCGTCTGCCGGGGGCTCAGGCTCCCCTTGCCTGTTTAAGTTACTGAGCGCACCTACCGGAAATGAAGGTTGGTGGCTGGTAATGTGCCAAAAATCGTTGACGTGATGTGACAAATCTCTTACAATTTTACTTAGCGAAGTCTCTGTAAAAGGAGGTAATGAACCATGGCAGTGGAAGAAGCTGGTGAAAAGTATCGATGCAATATATGTGGTAACGAGGTCACTGTTACCAAAGTGGGCGGTGGCACACTGGTTTGTTGTGGGGAAGACATGGAGAAACTAAGCTAACGTGCTTCTCAGATGAGATTTGTCCTATTTGCTGGCATATTGCTTGCGACCTTGGTGTTTGCCCCGGTAAGTACAGTATTCGCTCATTCTCCAGTCTTTCCGGAAGATAATCATGGTCCGTCGACTGCCTATGAGATTGAGGATCCGGCGAAATCATGGGCTATTTATACGCGGCTGGAACGTGATGGCCTTGCTGACTATTATAAGTTCACGATTTCTGAAGGTGAAAAGATACAGGTATCTCTCATTGCGCCGGATAGCCCATCTCACTCTGGATTCCTGCCTTCATTTGCTCTGATCGGTCCCGGCCTCACCCAACGTGACAGCGTACCAGACTATGTGGAGGTACCGTCGGGTCAGGGTACTATCGTGGTTGATGCCGCTGATCCGGGCAAAGCGGTCTATGAACCGTTCACCCCCGGCTGGTTCTACGAGCTTGGCACACTCACCATGAACGCTCCCAGTGATGGCACGTACTACGTAGCTGTATTCAATCCCGAGCTTCATGATGACACGCATAACCACGTTCATAAGGCTGATAGTTACGCCATTATCGTCGGATATTTAGAGGAGTTTACCCCACTGGAATTGATTTTGATTCCATACACGGTGCACGGAATTTACGTATGGGAGGGGCAAAACCAGTTGATTATCTTTCTACCGATACTATTGGTAGTTATTATCGGCGGTGTAATTGCCTATCGCCGTAGCAGGCGAGGCCAGCATCCGAGGGGGATATCCAAATGGTTCGCCACGTTCGGAGGTCTTGCGTTTCTGGGCACGGCGGCAGGGACAATATACCAGATATTATTCGCGTTTACCCGTACGGGAAATACAGTCGAGGCATTCGTCACGCTGGCAATAGTCATTGTGTCGATTATTCTCGGGGTACTTACCTTGCGGTATGCTCTTAGGAGCGAGTCAAAGCTGACTATATGGAGAAGAGTGGGGTTATTTGTCATAGGTCTGGTGGCTCTATTTGTTTGGTCAGGGCTATATCTGGGGCCCATTTTGCTGATTGCCGCGGCAATTATGCCCCCTTACATCACAGATAGAAAGAATTCGTTAGAACGAATTGTTTCTCTGGTGTGATACGGCACGTTTAGAAGACTCAGCTGGAGGTGCAGGCATGACAACCGTCCAGATTTATGATGCCAGGCAGAACAGGGTGGTGACCGTAGAGAAAATACAGAAGTCGGACGCGGAATGGGAAAAACTGCTGACCAAAGAGCAGTACGAAATCACCACGAAGACGGGAACTGAAGCTCCGGGCACCTGCCCGTTTGACCAATACCACGATCCGGGTGTTTTCCAGTGTGTACGTTGCGGCACCGGCCTTTTTCGTAGCTCTGCCAAGTTCGATTCGGGGACGGGCTGGCCCAGCTATTATGAACCAATCTCGCCGTTGAACGTGGTCGAGCAGCCTGACAGCAGTCTTGGAATTGTTCGGACTGAAGTGCTCTGCGC
>Ga0180437_10007247_pt1 | contig 14512 bp, 17 predicted proteins | sample SS_ome_4_FD_132410 | JGI IMG/M metagenome (GOLD analysis project Ga0180437, IMG submission 132410) | Hypersaline lake sediment archaeal communities from the Salton Sea, California, USA - SS_3_D_1 metaG | ecosystem: Environmental > Aquatic > Non-marine Saline and Alkaline > Hypersaline >...
AGATCGCCCAAAACCCCGAGCTTCTTCAGCTCCAGATTGGCTTGAATATAATTTCGCTCGTGTTTTACGTAGGGGAAGCCGAACTCCGATTGATGGATGCCCATCTCAGCCAGATAGAGATTGGCCATCGTCTTTTCCAGCTTAGCCATGATGATGCGCGATGCCTGGACCGCATCCCGGTTGGTGACATCAATGAAATAGATCTTAGCCATTTACCTCCCCCCTGAGCCTCTCTTGCCAAAACCGAGGTAAATATGCTAGCATATCCTAGGTCGGTTTGCAACCGGGTTTTTGCCTATGGGCGAAGTGTGGTGGGGGCTTGGACTTGACAAGAGACATAACTATAGATATAATCAATAATCTTTACCTCCGCCAAGGAAATAGCATGGTAATCGACGTCTCACAGCTGCTCAAGGAGCCAATAGGTTCGATACGCCACTACAGCTTCAGCCAGAGCGGCGATTCCGCTGATACGACAGAATTCCCCCTTGAGGGGGAGCTGACTTTGCTCCGCACCGATCGGGGCATCTTTGTTACTGGCAACCTGAACACCAGGGTTGACGTGGTGTGCAGCCGTTGTCTTGGCGACTTCGACCAGCCCTTGACTCTTAAGATCGAGGAAGAGTTGCTTCTTACCGTGGATCCCTCAACCGGGGCCTCTATACCTGGGTGGGGGGAAGGGGGGGCTTTCACTATCAATGAGAACCAGGAATTCGACCTAGGCGAGGCAGTGCGCCAGTATGTACTGCTGGCCTTGCCCATGAAGCCCCTATGCCGTGAGGACTGCGCCGGGCTCTGTCCCTCTTGTGGTCGTAACCTCAATCTGGGTCCCTGCAGTTGCTCTCAACCTATTGACCCTAGGTTGGCTCCGCTGGCAAAGCTGGTTTCCTGCGAGGGGAGGATAGATTAGGCGATGGCGTTACCTAAGAGAAAGACGTCTAAGGCGCGCAAGGGGAAGCGGAGTGCTCATATGGCTCTATCCTTGCCTGCCATCGATTATTGTCCCCAGTGTCACAACCCCAAACTTGCCCACCATGTTTGCCCCACCTGCGGAAGCTATGCAGGAAGGGAAGTTATGGAAGTAAAGACGGCAAAGAAAAGAGGGTAAGGGGCTCATATGCGAACTGCTATCTGTGACCTTTTTGGCATTGAGTACCCTGTGATTCAGGGGGGGATGGCCTGGCTCGGCACCGCTGAGCTTGCCTCCGCCGTCTCCAATGGTGGTGGACTGGGAATTATTGGCGCCGGCAATGCCCCCACTAGCTGGGTGCGGGATCAGATTCGCGCCACCAGGGAGCGGACGAATAGACCCTTTGCCCTGAATATCATGCTCATGTCCCCCTTCGTTGAGGAGATTATCCAGGTTGTCCTTGAGGAGGGGGTTCCTATTGTCACTACCGGTGGTGGAAACCCGGGGGTCTATATCTCCACTTTTAAGCAGGCGGGGATAAAGGTGATGCCGGTGGTCTCCAGTGTTGCCTTAGCCCAGCGCCTGCAGCGAGCGGGGGCTGATGCTCTGGTAGCTGAGGGTCTGGAGTCGGGGGGCCATGTAGGAGAGACTGCCACCATGGCTCTCGTGCCCCAGGTGGTGGATAGCGTTACTATACCTGTAGTGGCAGCGGGCGGGATTGGCGATGGGCGGGGCCTTGCTGCTGCCCTCGCTTTAGGAGCGCAAGGGGTACAGCTTGGTACCCGCTTTGTCTGTGCTGATGAATGTGTGGCCCACGCCAATTTCAAGCAGAAGCTCCTTCAGGCCCGCGACCGGGCCACGGTGATCACCGGATATTCTACTGGGCATCCGGTGCGCTGTATTGAAAACAGGCTAGCGCGTCAGTTTCAGGCCTTGGAAAAGAGTGGCGCCTCGGTGGAGGAGCTGGAGCTTCTAGGCCAGGGTAAGCTAGAGTTAGCCACCCTGGAGGGCGACATCGAGAACGGCTCGGTGATGGCGGGACAGATTTGTGGGCTGATCAAGGAGGTAAAGCCAGCGGCGGTCATCATCAAGGAGATCGTTGACGAGGCTGAGGCGATAATTGCCAGATTAAGCGATTCTTATCTAGGAGTCAGACATGGCTGAGCAACAAGGAAGTTTGGCCTATGTCTTCCCGGGGCAGGGTTCGCAGCGGGTAGGCATGGGGCTCGACCTTTATCATAATTTTCCCACAGCTAGAGAGGTCTTTGAGGAGGCCGACGAAGCCCTGGGATTTCCCCTCTCCCGCCTCTGCTTTGAGGGCCCTGAGGAGGAACTTGCGCAGACGGTCAATGCCCAACCAGCGATCCTCACCGCAAGCATCGCCTGCCTCAAAGCCGCTTCCCGAGTAGCTGGTCAAATAATATGCCCTGCCTTTATGGCGGGGCATAGTCTTGGTGAATATACCGCCTTGGTTGCTGCCCAGGTGCTTGATTTTGCCGATGCGCTTCGGCTTACCCGAGAGAGGGGAAGGCTGATGCAGGAGGCAGGGGTGAGGGTGCCCGGGGGCATGGCAGCCATCCTTGGACTCGACGAGGTCTCCGTGGAGCAGGTTTGCCAGGAGACTGGTGCCGAGATCGCCAACCTCAACTCACCGGGGCAGATTGTGGTCAGCGGCACCAAGGAGGCTATGGTTCGGGCCATGGACCTAGCTCGGGCAATGGGGGCACGACGCGCCATGCCACTCAACGTGAGCGGCGCCTTTCATTCTCAACTAATGCAGCCTGCGGCTGAGGGAATGACTAATGTCCTCTCCGAGATGGAGTTTCGCCACCCCTCTACTCCTGTAGTGGTGAATAGTACCGCTCAGCCTGCGACCACCGCCGATGAAGTAAAGGAAGAACTCCTGCGCCAGCTCTGCCACTGCGTTCAGTGGCAGAGGAGCGTAGAGTACATGGTGGATGCCGGGGTTTGCACCTTCATTGAGATTGGTCCCGGACAGGTATTGAGCGGTCTCATCAAAAGGATTAGCGATGAATCCCAGATTCTGAACGTCGAGGATGCAAGCTCTATAAGAGCGATCAGCATCTGATTTTTTCCTCCGTTGATGTTACCTAGTTCCCTTGATGTGATGAGGTGCTGGTGTGGAAAGGAAGCTATTTCTTGCTCCCAATCTTATCTAATAGGCTGTGATTGAGATGAAGCTACCACGGCAAGACCTATCGGCTAAAACTATTGTCAAGTGCCAAGGGTGTGGCCAGGAGTCCTTTCTTGTCTCCCAGGTTCTTGAGCTTTGCCCCGATTGTATCCGTTTCAATTTTGAAGCTGCTCTGCCTTATATCGAGAAGGCGCACCTTGAGGCTGCAAAGGAAGCGGGGCTGAAACAGGTGAGGATCGGGAACCTTCACCTGCTTCGGGACTACTGAGCGGGCTTGACTGCGCTGAGAAGATAACCAAAACGGAAACAGGTAGCTACATAATGGGCAAAAAGGGCGAAAAATGGGGATCAGAAGAAAGGCGAGAACAATAGCGCTTCAGGCGCTTTTTGAGGTTGATTCTGTGGCTCACGATGCTGAGCAGGCCTTGGAGCGATTGTTGGTCGAGGCCTCTTTGCCTGAAGAAGGGGCGAACTTTGCCCGAGAGATGGTGACGGGGGTTTTGACAAATAAAGAGAGGATTGATAATATGATTCAAGCCCATGCTCCGGCTTGGCCTGTGGCACAACTGGCTGCAATCGATAGAAACATTCTTAGGCTTGCCATGTTTGAGATTTTGTTGAATAATAAAGTCCCAGTGAAAGTTGCCATCAATGAAGCGGTAGAGCTGGCCAAGACCTTCGGCAGCGAAAACTCGCCAAAATTCATCAACGGAGTTCTGGGCACCGTTAGTGCTCAAGCTAATAGATAAAAAGAAAGGAGGGCAAGTTGGCAACTATCTTCGAGAGATTGAAGAAGATCGTTATCGAGCAATTGGGAGCGGAGGAGGAGCAGGTGGTTCCCGCTGTCTCTTTCACCGATGACCTCAATGCTGACTCCTTAGACTTGGTGGAGCTGGTCATGGCTATAGAGGAGGAGTTCAGCGACGACAGCAGGGAGCTGCGAATATCGGATGAGGATGCAGAGAAGCTCAAGACTTTACAGGACGCTGTCGATTATCTTAAGGAGTTAGGAATAGAGGACGAGTAGCCAAGGAAGAGTTATAGCTGGATAGGAGTGTTCCACGTTTTTTTATCTTTGTTCGCTGAGAAATCTCTCTGCGGAGAGGGCAGCAGTGGCTCCATCCGCTGCTGCGGTGATGACCTGCCTTGGCGAATTCTGGCGAATATCACCGGCAGCGAAAATGCCCGCCTTTTCTGTTTTCATCTCCCCGGTGGTGACAACGTGCCCCTGGGCATCTAGGGGGAGTAGCCCTCTTAGGAACTCGGTGTTGGGATGTAGCCCAACGTAGATAAAGACCCCGGATACCTCGATGGTTGATCTCTCGCCTGTCTTTACATTGCACAGGCTGAGCCCTTTAACCTTACCGTCGCCAAGGATTTCCTCCACCACTGTGTCCCACAGGAACTCCATCTTCTGGTTGGCAAAGGCTCTCTGCTGAAGGAGCTTGGTGGCGCGAAGCTGGTCACGACGGTGAATCAAAATCACCCTGGAAGCAAATCTGGTGAGCGATAGCCCCTCCTCCACCGCTGAGTCCCCCCCACCGATCACGGCCACAACTTGGTCTCTAAACAGAGGGCCATCGCATGTGGCGCAGTAAGATATTCCTCGGCCCAGAAGCCTTTCCTCCCCGGGCACGCCCAGCTGGTTGGGCTCAGCACCTGCGGCCACGATTACTGCCTTTGCCTGATACTCGCCTTCCGTGGTTTTCACCACCTTGCCCTTCTCCACCAGCTCGATAGCGGTGACTTCGGCGGCGACTGTCTCCAGCCCATATTTGGTCGCCTGCTGATGCAGCAGCTGACCAAGTTCAAAGCCCGAGATGCCCTCGGGAAAGCCAGGGTAGTTCTCCACACGCTCTGCGTTGGCAATCTGACCGCCGAAGATGCCCTTTTCCATAAGCAGCGTACTCAATCCGGCTCTGGCAGCATAGAGCCCGGCGCTCAAGCCCGCCGGCCCTCCGCCGATTATGACCACATCGTAGGCTCTATCCACAGCCAACCTCCATCTGGGCCTCGATGGCCTCCTTTACCGCCCGGAATTCGATACTGCCCGATAGCTTAAAGATGCCATTTATCGCCACCACAGGCAAGGGTAGATTATGGGCTCTAATCTTCTCCATGACCGCTTCATGCTGGGGCGAATCAGCGAGGTCAATATATTCCACCGCCACCTGGTCCCCAAAGCTCCTTTTCAGATGCTCAGTGACGAAAGCTATCTCATCCTGCAATCGGTCGAGGCCGCATTGCCCGGAGCAATGCTCCTCCCTGCTGTGGTCGAAAATGGTGACCCTAATTGGTTCTGAAGTCACTGTATCTCTCTGCCGTAGGAATCAGGTGAGGGTTTCGTCCAAAGCCTTCTTCAGCTCAGCTTTAGGTCTGTAGCCTACGATCTGGGAGACAGGCTTTCCCCCATTGAAGATGATGAGGTTGGGGATGGCGGAAATTCCATACCTTGCGGCAAGTGTAGAAGACTCATCAACATTGAGTCTGGCGATGACTATTTTCCCCTCATACTCTGCAGCCAGTTCCTCCAGTATCGGGGCCACCGCCTGGCAAGGTCCGCACCAAGGGGCCCAAAAATCAACCAGCACTGGTGTTTTGGCCTTAAGCACAGTCTGATCGAAGGTTTCTTCAGTAACATCAACCGACTTTGTCATAACCGCTCCTTCTTCTCATATTATCCCTTGCCTCATTGCCTCCAAAACCCCCTGTTCCGCCTCCTGTTTGGCCATGAAAATGGCGTTTCTGATAGCCTTGGCGTTGCTTTTGCCATGAGCAATAATCACATTTCCATTCACTCCCAGCAGGGGTGCCCCGCCGTGCTCGGAATAGTCCAAGCCCTTGATGGCGTGGCGCAGAGCAGCCCCAAAAAAGAAGGCTGCAATCTTGAGCCGAGGTCCCGCCGCTAGCGTTCGCTGTAGCGAATGGAGCACCAGCTCGCCCAGCCCCTCGCCTTCCTTGATCATGACATTGCCAGTGAAGCCATCGGTGACCACTACATCTGCCTTCCCGGTGACCACGTCATTACCTTCCACGTTGCCAATAAAGTTTAGGCTGGTGTCCTTGAGCAGCTTGTGGCTCTCCCGAACTAGCTGGTTTCCCTTGTTTTCCTCCTCCCCATTGCTGAGCAGCCCGATTCTAGGGCGCTCCACGGCGAAAACCCGCTCCATATAGACGCTGCCCATTTGAGCAAACTGAACCAGAAAGCCGGGTTTACAATCGGCATTGGCCCCCACATCCAGCAGCAGAACGGGGTGCTCAGGGGCGGAGAAGAGGAACCCCAGGGCGGGGCGCTCGATCCCTTCAATGCTGCCCAAGGTGAGCAGTGCTGCTGCCATCACCGCCCCGCTATTACCGGCGGAGACGAAAGCAGCGACATCTCCCCTCTTGAGCAGGTTCATCCCCACAACGATGGACGAGTCCCGCTTATTTCGCACCGCCTGAGTCGGATGCTCGTGGAACTCGACCACCTCATTAGCGTCAACAATGGAGATCTGCAAGTCTCTTAAGTTGTAGTTTGCTAGTTCAGACTTCAGGGCGCTCTCCTTGCCCACCAGCACTATTTCCCCGCAGTGATCGCGGCAAGCCTTCATTGCTCCCCTCACCACCTCGTGGGGAGCATGCTCACCTCCCATGGCATCAACAGCTATTCTCATCATCCCCCTTAGGTGCTTGTCGCCCTTTCCCACATTTCGCAGCGCCCTCCCCATCGGGCGAGCACCTTGCTGTCAAGGAATATCTGGCCGATCTCACACATATTGGGGCAGGCTTTGCATTCGAAGGAAGAGGTGCGGAAATCGGCGTCGGCTGCTCCAAACCCATTGAACTTGGTGCCATTGCCGCGAATTGTCATATCTTCGTGGGCCAGGAGCGCTGCCCCAACAGCTCCCAGCACCTCATGATGGGGTGGTACAATGACTTTGGTCTCTAGGGTTTCCTCGAAGGCTCTCATGATGCCTTGATTGAAGGCAACGCCTCCCTGGAAGACTATTGGGGCTAGGATTTCCTTTCCCAAACCTACGTTGTTCAGGTAGTTGCGCACCAATGCCTGGCAAAGTCCATAGATGATATCCTCAATGCGGTGACCCATTTGTTGCTTATGGATCATATCTGACTCGGCGAAAACGGTGCACCGCCCCGCAATGCGCACCGGTTTTTTGCTCTCAAGCGCTCTGTTTCCGAAATCCTCAATCCTGATATTGAGACGCGATGCTTGTTGGTCGAGGAAGCTTCCGGTACCGGCAGCGCACACCGTGTTCATGCCAAAGTCGGTGACCATGCCATTGCGGATAAGGATGATCTTGCTATCCTGACCCCCGATCTCGATGACCGTTTGCACCCCGGGGACGTAGTGAAGTGCAGCTACAGCATGGCTGGTGATCTCGTTCTTGATCACATCGGCGCTGACAATAATGCCCGCCAGGTAACGGGCGCTTCCTGTGGTGCCCACGCCTTGGATCTGGACATCTGAGGGTAATCGCCGGGCAATCTGCCTCAGCCCCTGCTGCACCATGGCAATTGGTTCGCCCTGGGTGCGCAGATATAGGGCCTCGATAAGCTGGTCATCCTTGCCCAGCACGGCAAATTTGGTGGTCACCGAGCCGACATCGATACCGAGGTAAACTTCCATCACTTGTCTCTGATTCCCCTGCGCTAAAGAAGGTCAACAAGGCCTCGAGGCCTATTTATGCTGGGCAAGGAATTCCTCCTTGATCCTAGCCATAACCTCGGGCTGGGCGATTAGGTCGACCACGGTCATGGCCAAAGCCTTGGCTCCGTCGATAAGTCCCCGATGTCCCATTTCCGAAGCAGCGGCAGAACAAAACTCCGGCGAATGGGGGAGCACTTCGATGGGGGCTATGGCTACCGTGGGATGAATGCTGGGCACCACAGTGCTGACGTTGCCCATATCGGTACTGCCAAAAGCCCGGTTCGGGGGTGGTGCCACCTTACGCCCCAGAGCCTCAAGATTCTTGCTGAAAACCTCTGCCAGAGCCATGTTTACACGCAGCGGTGCATAGTATACCTCTGACCACTTATACTCTAACCGGGCCCCGCTAGCCAAGGAAGCTGCCTTGAAACAGTTTAGCACTTTTCCCTTTAGCTCATCAAGATAGGCCTCATCCTCAGTGCGGACTAAGAAGTTCCCTGCAGCATGGGCAGGAACGACATTGGCGGCCTCTCCCCCCTTGGTGATGATACCATGGATGCGGGCCTCGTCCCGGATGTGTTGTCTCAAGGAATTGATCCCATTAAAGGCAAGGATCATGGCCTCCAAGGCGTTTATCCCATCCTCGGGGAGGGCTGCGGCGTGAGCCGCTTTGCCTATGAATTCCACCTCCAGACTGATGCAGGCTAAGGCCTGGGTGCTGGCGACGTCCACGATGCTGGGATGTACCATCATGGCGGCATCTATGTCATCAAAAGCGCCCCTTTGAACCATGATTCCCTTGCCGCAGTGAAGCTCCTCAGCGGGGGTGCCAATAACGACAACGCTGCCTCCCAATTGGTCGATGGCACTCTTCAGGGCAACCCCGGCACCAACAGCGGAGGCGGCTATAATATTGTGCCCACAGGCATGACCCAGCTCGGGCAGGGCATCGTATTCAGCAAGCAGAGCTGTCCTCGGTTTACCCGAGCCGTATTCCCCGCTAAAGGCTGTGGCCAGCTGACAAATCCCCTTCTCTACCTTAAACCCGTTTTGTTTAAGGTAGGAAGTTAGCCGCCGGGATGCTGTTACCTCTTGGAATCCCAGTTCTGGGTTTTGATGAATCCCGAGGCTGAGCTCGATCAGTTCCTCCCGTTGGGCCTCCACCTCTGCTGATACCCCTCTTTTTAGTCTCCCTACACCCAAGACCTAACCTCCAGCTACAGCTTGCAAAAAAGTTTAACCATTATATACCAAAAGGGCAGCTATTTCCAGCCCGAAGGGGACATGACATTTCGCTCTTCTAGTGGGCTTTGATCTAGGGGCTAGTGTCTTGGCTCCTGGAGACTCAGGGCAAACTGGATCAGAACATCACGCAAAATGATCCCCCAAAACCTTCCCTCCCCCACCACTGCCACTAGATTCAGGTTCTCCTCTTCCATCTGCTCAAGTACAGTCACGGCATCGTCGCTGGGGCGCACCGCCTTCACCTGCTCCACTGGAGTCATCGCCTGCCCTACGGTGGTGAGGTCCCACTGCTCTCGGGGCACTTGCTTTATCTGCCCCAAGGTCAAAAACCCGGCCATTCTCTCCCCATCGGCGACCAGGAAGCAAGGGATGCTGGGGAGCAGAGGCTGTCCCTGGATCACTTCCTTGATGGTAGTGTTTTGGCGAACATGGGGCAGGTCGCGGAGCATCACGTCCTTGGCGCTGAACCCCTTCAGGTCCTCGCGCACCATAGTCTGCCGATAGCTTGTCCTGTTGGCGCTGTTGAGGAAGAAGCCGATGAATATGAACCACAGGCCATTAAACCAGCCCCCCACCAGGAAGAACATAAAGAAAATACCGCCCAGGATGAATAGGTAGGAGACGCCATAGCCAGCAAAGGTGGCGATGCGGGTAGCTTGCCTGTAGTTTGCAGTAATCATCCACGTGATGGAGCGCAGCACCCTGCCTCCGTCCAAGGGGAAGCCCGGTATCATATTGAAGACAGCAAGCAAGCCGTTGATAAAGGACAGCATCCAGGCTAGAGCGGACAGGTGAACGCTGAAGTCCTGACTGATCCAGAAAAGACCATAGAATAAGCCGGCAAGCACCAGGCTGCACAGGGGCCCTGCAGCAGCCATTCTTAGCTCGGTGGCGGGGTGCGTTGCCTCTCGGCCTATGTGAGCCACGCCGCCAAAAATGAAAAGGGTGATGCTCTTCACCGGGATGCCGTTTCTGAGGCCGACAATGCTATGTGCCAGTTCGTGGGCTGCTACTGAGGCAAAGAAGAGGAAGCTGGTGGCAATGCCCACGATCCAGTACTGCGCTGTAGCCCAATCTGGATAGCGGTCGGGGAAATAGATAAGGGACCAGGATATGGTTATGATAAAGAAAATGATAAACCAGCTATAATCCAGCTGGAAGGGGATGCCAAAAATCTTGCCTAATTGAAGCCCTCGACGCATTTTTCGACCTTGATTACACTCTCTATCTATTTCCACATTACAATAATGGATGGGTGGTGTCAATGAGACCGATTTTTGGGCATAGTGGAGGCTCCTTCAACCACAGGGGATTAGGTCGAAATAGAGTAGCCGATCAGCTTATAGGCTAGTTTGGCGGCGAGGAAGGCGCAGGAAACCGGCCCCTCCTTGGGGCAAAGCTCCATCAGATCGAAGCCAACGATAGTCTTCTGCTCTGCCACCTGGCGCAATAAACTTAATATTTCATACCAGCCCATGCCCCCTGGCTGAGGGGTGCCCACTGCCGACATGATAGAGGGGTCGAGAACATCGAGGTCGATGGTGATATATACCTCTTCAGAGAGCGAGGAGAGGATCTCCTGGGGGGAGGTTTGGTCTAAGGGGGCGAAAAAGGGTCGCATCTTATTTTGGTCTAGGAACTGACGCTCCTCCTGGCTCAGGCTGCGGATGCCCACCTGGACAATAGGGCAGCATTCCAGCACCCGACGCATGACACAGGCATGGCTATATTGTGTGCCCTGATATTCATGGCGCAGATCGGCGTGAGCATCCAATTGTAACACGCTGAGGCGAGGGAATCCTTCCTTGAAGGCTTTGACCATCCCCACGGTGAGGGAATGTTCCCCGCCCAGCATCACCACAAATTTACCTTTTTGAACTAGGTCGCCAGCTACATTGTAAACGCGCTCTACTGTCTCCTCTGGACCCTTCATGGAAGGCTTAAGCTCGGGGAGGGTATGGATACCGCAGAGATAGCTCTCTCTATCGAGCTCCGGGTCATAGAGCTCCAGGTATCCGGAGGCGTCGATGATGGCCAGGGGCCCATCCCTGGAGCCGGTGCGCCAGTCGGAGGTGCTGTCGTAGGGTACGGGGAGGATAACCACCTTTGATGTCTCAAAATCGGCGTACTGTGGGGGGATGGCAGCGAAGATGCGCCGGGGGAAGAAAAGTTCACTATTCATCCTTTTCCTCAGTGGATGGTGAGTTCCCTTTCCAGGAGGAAGGTGGGTCTCTTTCTATTTTTGATCGCCTGAGCGCTCCTTTGGCTGAGGGCGCTTACCATGAGGGGAAGAGCAATGGTGGCATCACAGTTTACGGTGACTGTCTTGGCGCTGGGCGACACCTTACGCCAGGAGCGGGCTTCGTTAAAGGTGCAGCCGCTCAGCCCTCCCCATTGAGGGGAGTCTGTGGTGATTTGGATGGCGTAGTCATGCCCTTTGAGTTCCCTATCTAAGATATAGCCGCAAATCTCTATCTGCTGGATGAAATTCTTGGGCGTTCCGCCACCGATGAGGATCGCCCCGCTGGACTTGGCGTCGGAGGCAATTTTGACCATCTCGATGATGTCGGTGACGATATCAAAGAGGAGCCTGTTTTCCCCCTTCACCCGTGCTGCGGCCAGGGCGGTGCCGAAAACGCTATCGCCAGGGGCGGGGCAGTATATGGGGAGGTTGGCCTTGGCGGCAGCGGTCAGGATTCCCCCTTTCTTCCCCTTCGTTGATAGTTCTTTGCCCAGCAAGAAGAAGTACTCCCTGGTGGTATAGGCTCGGTCTTGCTCAAGCCCGTTTGAGAAATTGATGGCAAACTCCTCACTGTCATCGAACTCCTCCTCCGAGGCGAACACATCGTGGATGCGATAGATTTTCGCGCCGGCCAGTTCACGGTCATCGGCGCTGGCGCTGCCTTTCCAATGGAATCTTCCCAGGCTTTCATGGAGGTCGTGAAATAGATTGGCTCCTGTGGATACCAGGCAATCGATGAGGCGGTTTTCAATGAGATAGACCATAACCTGGCGCATCCCCGCCGGGACCATCGCCCCCGCCAGTCCGAGGAATATGGTGACCTCCTCCTCTAGCATCTGCGACCATAACTCCACCCCTTGGGCCAGGTTTCTCGCCTGAAACGAAGTCCCCCCCATCTTGGTCACCAGCTCGGAAACCGAGCATCCTTCGGATATCAAAAACGGGTCCACCGGAGTGCGAAGATACTCTTCCATGCCTTCCCCTTTTATACGGGAAGCTAAAGGCGCTCCAGTTCCAGCGTCTCTATATTGGAATATTCCAACCCCCGGTTGAGTAGGTAGCTCCTGAGCTTGGTTAATTCTAACTTGGCTTGAACGTCTTGGATTGCCTGCCCAGCGTCAAAGTCCTTGCACGAGAATATATCGATGTTGACATAACATCTTTCAGGAAAGGTATGGATGCTGATATGGCTCTCAGCTATGACGACGAGGCCTGATATCCCCCAATCCTGTGGTTTTGAGCCTATGTACTTGAAAACATGGGGAGGCGCCACCTTAGTCATCCCGATCTGGGCCGGGTAATCATCTAGGAACTGATAGACCAGCTCCTCACTCTCGAGCAATTCTCGATTGCCCCCAAAACCATCAATAATGAGGTGCATCTCAACCCCCTTTCTCTTGAAATTGACACAAATAAAGCCACTCCCCTGGCAAACCTACAATCAAGCTTGCCATGAGACTGGAATTTATTCATTTTCAAGCCCTAGCTTTTATCTAGGAAGCTTATGGCTCAGCCCCTATTCTCTCAAGGAGCTTTCCCTCATACCACCGCTCCAAGTCTTCTCTTCTGATGCGATAAGCTTTGCCGATCTTTGCCGCCGGCAGCTTCCTATCGCGGCACCACCTTTGTATCGTGGGTTTGCTCACCTTCAGGATTCTGGTCATCTCCTCCACAGACAATAATTCGTCTTCGTCCACAAAGAACCAGTCCCCCTTTAGCGCCAAAAGCGCACCAAATTTTGGCTAACAATAGCACACTTTGGCGCACAATGCAATACTTTTCTTCTTTGAACATTAACGCAGCACCTGAATTGACCACTAATTATATTTATATGCTTTGTGCTTAACATGGGTTACAGTGTGGTAGAATATGTGTATGCGACAGTCGCTTAAGGAATATGGCCTTGCTGTCTCGCGATGGTTGTGGATTGTGGGAATAGGCGTCCTCTTTGCAGTTATAGGAGCCATTGTCGATATTTGGCAGGAATTAGACATATCGATGTGGGTATGGGTTGCAATTGGGCTATTAGGATTGTTTATTGCGCAATTCATGGCCTTTCACAAAGTAAGAGTTAGTCGAGACGAGGTACTGAAACAACCTGGCCCATGGATCAAGGTTAACCGTGTGGAAGAGGGTCGCGATTTTTATCTTGAGGTTAATAACATTGGGGGATATGGGGAGTTTAGAGCAGAGGTCAAAATAGTGAGCGGAATCGAGAACCTCCGATGGCATCTCGATAATTATTTGGCCTATTGGGAAAAAGCGGCTGGCCCCGTAGCCGAAATCATGAGTGGTCTCAGCGATAGGCTAAAAATAGCGGGATACGAAATAACAGGCCTCGCTATGGAGAACCGTTTGTATTTCTACGAGCCAGAGCATAAGCGATTAAATTGGTTTGGTTCTAATTCCTGGATAGCTGGAGCAGCCCCGCCGTTACCGAAACCTTGGGTTATACTTCAAGTGACGATCAGTTCCAAGCCAGATATGCACGATGGCCCGTTTACTAGGAAATACAAAGTACAATTAGGTTCATTCGAAGAATTGCCAGATTAGCAGCATCAATGCGGGGGGCATTATTTGCTGGCGAGCAGGGTTCGCCTCAGCTCAAAGAGGGCGTGATAGGCGGCGCGGCGCTTGACCTCGGGGCGCAGTGGGGGATAAAGGCCAAAGACCACTCTTTTCTCCCTGCCATTGTCAATGGCGATATGGGCAGTTTCAACGGGTTTCCCTTCCACCTCGGTGGGATCAGCCAGCCCGGCAACCCCCACCCCGATGTCAGCCCCCAGCCTAACTCGTGCTGCCTCGGCCATCGCCCCTGCTACCTCGGGGCTGATGGCGCCATGCTGGGCGATGAGTGCGGCGTCAACGCCGTGGGAAATCTTGGCTTCATCTGTATAGGCGACCAGCCCCCCCTTAAAGTATACAGAGCTGCCGGGGACATCGGTTATCATACTTGCCAGCAGCCCTCCGGTGCCGGATTCCATAGTGGCCAGCGTAAGCCCCTTTTCGCTGAGAAGGGCGCCCAACATTCCCTCCAGCGTTTCCTCATCGCTGCCCCAGATTCTTTCCCCGAGGAGGGAGCGGATCACCTCTTCTTTTTTAGCGATCATCCCCTCTGCCTCTTCCTTCCTCTCCGCCTTGGCGGTGATGCGAAGTTGGATGCCATCCAGCTTGGCGTAGACGGCGAGGCTGGGATTGGTGGTCGAGAGCAGGGGGCTTACCATCTCACCCACTGCCGCCTCTGAGTAGCCAAAGGTTTTGATCGTTCGCGACAGGATGATTTCATGCCCCAGCATCTGCCGCAGCCTG
>Ga0180437_10007250_pt1 | contig 14510 bp, 10 predicted proteins | sample SS_ome_4_FD_132410 | JGI IMG/M metagenome (GOLD analysis project Ga0180437, IMG submission 132410) | Hypersaline lake sediment archaeal communities from the Salton Sea, California, USA - SS_3_D_1 metaG | ecosystem: Environmental > Aquatic > Non-marine Saline and Alkaline > Hypersaline >...
ACCCCGATAGACCGCTCCCCTGACAGATGTTATTGAGGCAGCACTGGTGGCACAAGGGATGGCGGCGGCAGACATTTTTAGCCAAACAAACCAGCAAGGCATGGTATTCATTAAATAGCCCGGCATCAGCGGGTAGATTATCCATAAAAAGGGACTGATAGGCAGTGTAGCTGTCACCCATCGGGGCTAGCCCGATACGGCTGATGATACGGCGGGTGTAACTATCAATAACAAAAATCGGCTTGCCGGCAGCATACAGCATTATGGAATCAGCCGTCTCCGGTCCGATGCCATGAAGGGAAAGAAGCTGTTGACGAAGGTGGTCAGCACTGCTGGCAAACAGCTTATCCAGGTTATCATCATAGTATTCCCCCAGCCAGTGAGCAAAGGACTTAAGCTTCAGGGCTTTGGCATTGTAGTAACCACAGGGATGGATAAGGGCAGCGAGTTCGGGGGTGGTCAACCGGCGCAGCTCTTGGGGTGATAGTGCCTCAGCCGATTTTAGATTAGCGATAGCCTTGTCTACATTACTCCAAGCGGCCGACTGGGTAAGGATGGCACCAACTATTACCTCAAATGGCTCTTCTGCCGGCCACCAGTACTGAGGTCCATAACGAGCCATAAGCTGGCGGTAAATATCCTGTAGCACCTGGCTTATAGATTGGTTATCCATCAGGGCACTGCGGCATTAGCCGCCGAATCGCGTTCAACACTTCCCACGCTGATTATAACAGCATATCTAAACCAAACAAAGAGAGGCTGCCTTTCAAAACAGCCTCTGTATTACTAGTTATTATTATCCGAAGTATAGCTATTCCAGAGGAGTAAGGGTTAACAGCTTTCGGGCAATATGGGGATACTTAGCGATGAAGAGCAATTCGTCCTCGACCAGGGGCTTCTGTGATTCCACATTAGCATATCTTACCAGCTCCAAAACTTGGTTAGCTTCTTCCCTATTAGCAAACGATACCTCTATCTTTCCCATTATATGGCTGAAGCCCGATATTCCACTATACTCTCCGGTACAAATCTCCCTGCCGGTATCGACCAGCTCGGGCTCACCTCTGCCCAGTTCTTCATAGCCATACAGCTCATAGTTCTGGGGATCCTTTAATACCCCGTCAGCATGTATGCCAGATTCATGGGCAAAGGCATTAGCACCGACACCGGGCTGGTTTACTGGAATCGGTACCCCAAAGGCATAACTGGCAAACTTTGCTATCTTCCATGCCTTGGATAAATTAATGGAACCGCCCAACTGATATTTATCACCGAACCCCTTTGATTTAGTCACCGCCAGAATGACCGCCACCAGGTCAGCATTTCCCGCCCTTTCCCCGATACCGTTGACGGTAGTATTGATATAAACATCCTGCCCGCCATCTATAGCTCCCTTAGCTCCGGCAATAGAATTAGCCACCGCCATCGCCAGGTCACTGTGACAGTGCATCTCAATAGCCATGCCGATATTTTCCGCCAGTAGCCTGACCGTTTCATAGATAGTGAACGGGTTATCATAGCCCAGGGTATCACAGTACCGTAGTCTATCAGCCCCGTGTTCCTTGGCGGCAAGTCCAAATTTGATGAGGAAATTCAGGTCTGCCCTTGAGGCATCCTCAGCATTAACCCCTATACTCTCGGCACCAAAAGCCCGAGCAGCATCAACTGCTTCGACCATACTATTCAAGATGTCATCTTTTGTCTTTTTCCCCTGGAACTTGCCCAAAATCATCTGGTCTGATGTTGATATCGAGACATTGATATGCCGCATACCGGGTACCATCTTAAAAGCCGCCTCTACATCGCCAACAATGGCTCTCATCCACCCTCCCAGACGGATGGGTTTCAGGACTCCCATCTCGGCTAGCTCCAGGTTGGCTTTCAAGTAGTGGGATTCGTGCTTGGTGGTGGGGAAGCCAAACTCAGACTGAAAGACTCCCATTTCGTTGAGGTAAATATTTATCAGGGTCTTTTCCAGCTTGGATAAGCCAAGCCTCGCTGTCTGCACTCCATCCCGGTTGGTAACATCAATAATATAAATCTTAGGCATCATCTCTACCCCTTTGAAGCCTTATTCTAGCATATAGTGACTGCCTCTAGCAAGAATATTTAGTAGCTCTGGACTAATGCGCTCGACTGAACACCTATGCTAGAATAGCAGTGTCAGGCTTATTCAACAAACTAGGGAGAACTTATGGAGGAACTGGAACTCATCATTACCATGGCATTAGCTCTGGCTGCTGCCTTAGCGGGAGGGATGATTGCCCGCCGCCTCAGGCAGCCTGTCCTCCTCGGTTACCTTCTAGGCGGTATTGCCATCGGTCCCTTTGGGTCAGGTCTGGTTCGTGACCTGGAGCAAGTCCAAGCTCTGGCTGCTATCGGGCTTATCTTCCTCTTGTTTACCTTGGGACTGGAGCTTCCCTTAGGCGAACTCAAACGGATAGGGTGGGTTGCCACCTTGGGACGTCTAGTTGCGATTGTGGTAACCATAGGCTTGGGTTTGGCGATAGGCAAGCTGCTCGGCTGGCCATTGCCACAAGCCATCGGTTTCGGTTTCCTCATCGCCGTCAGCAGCACAGTGATTATACTCAAAACCCTTACCGAGCGGGGGGAACTCAACTCAACACATGGTCGCATCACCATCGGCTATGCTTTAATGGATGACCTCGCTGCCGTGCCTATGCTGGTCATTCTTCCAGCACTGGGCGAGCCGGGGAGAGACTTATTGCCAGTGCTGGGCATTGCTGCTCTGAAGGTAGCTCTCTTCTTGGTGGCAGTGCTGCTTCTTGGCCGGTGGGTGGTACCTTGGTTTATCCGGCACGTGGCTGGGATGCGCACCAGGGAGTTGTTTCGTCTGTTCGTGGTGACCTCATGCCTGGGCACAGCCTATGTCGCCCACCTGTTCGGGATATCGCCCGCTATCGGTGCCTTTATCGCCGGGCTGGTGATTAGCCAGTCTGACTTCGCCCATCAAGCTTTAGGTGACACCACCCCGCTACGTGACATGTTTGCCGCCATCTTTTTGGTGTCTATCGGCATGCTTATGAATCCCGGCTTGGTGATGGGAAATTTGCCCATCCTGTCCCTAATTGTCCTGACGGTAGTCCTGAGCAGGCTTATCATCTTCCCCATCATTACCTGGCTTTTTGGTTATAGCGGTAAGACCGCTCTGCTGGTAGGCGCCGGCATGGCCCCTGTCGGTGAGTTTAGCTTTATTATGGCAGTGGTGGGGGTTAACGCCGGCGTCATCTCAGAGCATCTCTACTCACTGATTGTAGCCAGCGCCATTATTACCATGGTGCTCACCCCATTTAATCTTAAGCTGGTGTCAGGACTTTACCCCAGGCTTTATCGGGTCAAAGGGATTGGACGACTACTAACTGGTCGCATTGACCCAATCCCGATAGGTAAAGTACAAAAGCTCGCCGGTCATGTTGTGCTTTGTGGACATGGCGGCATCGGGAGCAGTCTGGCAAGGGTACTGGAGCGGCGAAACTTCTCTTACCTAGCGATTGACCATGACCCTCAAGTCATCTCAAGATTACGTTCCCGGGGAACCCCCTGTATCTATGGAGATGTTGCTAACCCCGAGGTGCTTTGCCAGGCTGAGCTGGCAAGGGCTAGGGTTTTGGTTCTCACTATTCCCGACCCTCTTGCGGCAAGGCTTGCCGCTGAAAACGCCCTAAGAATCAATCCCAGGCTTGATATAGTGGCACGAGTTCACCGTGATGCCGATGCTGAACTGCTAAAGGGCATCGGTGTTTCAGAATTGGTTCACCCTGAGTTTGAAGCTGGCCTGGAGATAACCCGCCACACTCTGTACCGATTTGGCTTAACCAGCATTGAGATTCAACATATCCTTAGCGGTCTCAGGGGAGAAAAACTAACCTGAGATTAGGCTAAACATAAGATTGTTTGTTAACACCTGCGTTAGGGTGCCAGAGGCGGCTACTATATGCTACAATTAACCTGTAAATTTGACCATAGGTATTTAGATGAACCCGCTGCGAAGAGTGTTATGGGGGATATATGCCCTCGCTGCCATCATAATAGTTGGCACCGTTGGCTATATAGTCATTGAGGGCTGGGCGTTTTTGGATGCCCTTTATATGACCATCATAACCATAACCACTGTCGGCTATGCCGAGGTTCAACCTTTGAGCACCAGCGGGCAGATTTTCAGTATCTTCTTAATTATCGGGGGCGTGGGCGGGGCCCTCTATACCTTAACCGCCATTATAGGGTATATTATAGAAGGTCAGTTCGGGACTACACTGGAGAGGCGAAGAATGAAAGCCAGAATTGCCCAGCTAAAAGAACATTTTATTCTCTGTGGTTATGGGAGAGTCGGTGAGGAGATTGCCCGTAAGTTCACTGAGGAAGGGGTACCATTTATTATTATTGATAATCAGCCAGAACGCATTGCCCTGGCGGAACAGGCAGGCTATCTCTATTTGCAGGGTGATGCCACCAGTGACGAGGTGCTAAGGGAGGCAGGTATTGAACAGGCTCGGGGGCTGGTGGCAGCCGTGGGAGAGGATGCCGATAACACCTATATTACCCTATCGGCTCGGGGTCTGCGCCCCGAGCTGTTTATTGAGGCTCGTGCTTCCAGCGAGGAGGCTGAGACAAAGCTAAAAAGGGCGGGCGCTAACCGCATTGTGTCTCCACAGGGGATTGGGGGGCAGCACATGGCTATGCTAGCCCTGCGCCCGGCAGTGGTTGACTTTATTGATACCGTAACCCACGGTCGCGGTCGAGAGCTACAGCTAGAAGATGTAGGTATCGGCAAGAATTCATCACTGGTTGGTCTGACGATGAAGGACGCTCGGAGCAAGACTGGCATCGCCATCCTGGCAACGAGGAAGAAGAGCGGTAAATTCCTGACCAATCCCGCCGATGAAGAAATCATTGAGGATGGTGACCGGCTGATTGTCATCGGCACCAAGAAGCGGCTGGCAGCTCTAGAAGAAGTATTGGAGGGAGTTGAAGCCAGCTAGCCAAAATAATTGAGCCCGGGGGTTTCTAATGAGCAAGACAAGGGTAGGCATTATCAATGTTAGCGGTTATACCGGTATTGAGCTGGCTCGGTTGCTGTATCAGCATCCACAGGTAGAGCTGACCTCAGTTACCGGGCGGAGTACCGCGGGAAAGAAGTTGGGCACGGTTTTCCCTCATCTGGCAGGCGTAGACCTGACCATTGAAGCTGAACTGGGGGAGGTTGATTTAGCCTTCTCCGCTATGCCCCACCAGGAGAGTGCGAAAGAGGTCATACCCCTGGTTGACCGTGGGGTTAAGGTGGTGGATATTAGCGCCGATTTCAGGCTGAAGGATGCTGCCCAATACCTGTCCTGGTATGGTTTTACCCACCCCGCCCCGAAACTGCTGGAACCAGCGGTCTACGGTCTAACCGAGCTATACCGCTCCCAGATTGCCTCTGCCCAACTGGTGGCAAACCCCGGCTGCTACCCCACCGGAGCTATCCTGGCTTTAGCCCCGGCGGTTAAAGAGGGTCTGATTGAGCCTGACATTGTTATTGATAGCAAGTCCGGCGTGTCGGGAGCGGGCAGGACTCTAAGTCAGCAGACCCACTATTCGGAGGTCAATGAAGATGCCACCGCCTACGCCCTGGAGGGGCATAGACACCTGCCCGAGATTATCCAGGAACTAAAGCAGCTTCACCCCGGTCAGCCGCCGGCGGTGACCTTTGTCCCTCACCTGATACCGATGACCCGGGGAATTTTAACCACCGCCTATGCGCCGCTGGTCTCAGGCAAGATTGCTGGCCGGGAAAAGGGGAAGGAAGAGCTGAGGCAGCTCTATCTGGACTTCTACCAGGGTGAGCCGTTTGTGAAGGTGGTAGAATTGCCTCCCCACACCAAGCACACCTGGGGGAATAACCTCTGTCTCATCTATCCCACCACTGACCAGAGGACGGGGAGACTCATTGTTGTCAGCTGCATTGATAACCTGCTCAAGGGGGCGGCGGGGCAAGCCATCCAGAATATGAACCTTATGCTCGGCCTGCCCGAAACTACTGGACTTGAGGCACTGGCTATCTATCCCTGAAATATCGGCTGAAGGGGATGACCTTAACTAAAGTAGGGCAACACGAACTCCAATCCGTAAAAACCCGCCACCAGTAAACCTATATATTTCAGGCTCTTGCCCACCCAGGCAACCAACAGGAACTTCCACAGCGGGAAGTGTATGGCACCAGCCACTATACCAGCTACATCAAGGGGGAGGAGGGGAGTGGCGGCGAAAACAAAGACTGTCCAGGCTCCCCACCTCCTCATCCACCCCTCCATCCTGGCATACATTCGGCTATCCTGTATCATCCCGCTCCCACTATAACCTGCCATGTAACCGGTTATCTCACCTATGATTCCTCCGGTGGCACCAATTAACCCCAGCAAAATGGGGTTAAAAGCAGTAACGATAGGGAGAAAGACCAGAATACCAGGAACGGGTAAGATGACAGTGGCATTGCTGACCATACTGATAAGGAAGGCACCCAGGTAGCCATAGTTCTCAAACTCCTCCATCATCTCTGGATAACGTTGGGAAAAAACAAAAAGAGCAATGCTAACTGCTGTGACCAGGAGCAGTGTTAACAGGGGAATAACCTTCTTCTTCAGCCGCTCTTGTCTCTCCACCCCAACCTGCTTATCGTGGCTAATTTGCTGGTTCATGGTGTCATCTCTAGCATTGTATCACATTACGGGTCGGAGGAGTTGGGTTGCGCCTAACGAAGCTACAGTCTATAATTAGCAGTCTGGAGAAAATAAATTGACATATCCTAATGATATCCTGTATCAGGTTACCAAGCCCGCCCGCTATACCGGCGGTGAGTGGAATAGCAGGGTAAAGGACTGGGACAAAACCCCTATCAGGATTGCCCTCAGCTACCCCGACTTATATGAAATAGGCATGTCCAACATAGCATTGCCTATCCTCTACGAAATACTTAACCGCCAACCAGATGTTCTGGCGGAAAGGGTCTTTGCCCCCTGGCGGGATATGGAAGCAGTAATGAAGACGGCGGGTATCCCCCTGTTCAGCCTCGAATCCAAGCACCCCCTCAAGGACTTTGACATTATTGGCTTCTCCCTGGGCTACGAACTTACCTACACCAATGTCCTGAACATGCTTCACCTGGCTCAAATACCAGTCCTCGCCGCAGAGAGAAACGACTCCCACCCCCTAGTAATCGCCGGTGGTAGCTGTACCCTCAACCCGGAGCCGATGTCCGACTTTATTGACTTCTTTATCATCGGGGATGGTGAAGAGGTATTGCTTGAGCTGCTGGATAGTTTCCGAAACTGGAAAGGGCAGGGAGCAACCAGAAAAGACCTGCTTCGCCAGGTGGCTGCTATCCCCGGTATTTATGTACCCAGTCTATATCAGGTGGAATACCAGGCTGACGGCTTACCTAAAAGTATTACCCCTACCGTACCCGAGGCTAGGCCCACAATTCAGCGGCGAGTAGTAACCAAGCTACCTCCTCCGGTCACCAACCCGGTAGTCCCTTACATTGAGGTAGTTCAGGACCGGGGGGCGATAGAGATTCAACGGGGTTGCAGCCGTGGTTGCCGCTTTTGCCAGGCAGGGGTTATATACCGCCCGGTACGCGAGCGCCCCCAACAAGAGGTGCTGCAGGCAGTAGAGGAGCTTATCACCAGCTGCGGCTATGACGAGGTCTCGCTGGTATCACTGAGCACCAGTGACTACCCTGGCATCGACCAGATAGTGACCAGCCTGTCCCAGCGCTACCACCATCTTGCCCTGTCACTACCCAGCCTCCGCATTGATGGCTTTTCCGTAAAATTGGTGGATTCCCTGCCCTCCCAGAGGAAGACAGGGCTCACCTTCGCCGCCGAGGCGGGAAGCGAGAGACTACGGCGAATCATCAACAAGAGCATCTCCGAGGATGAACTCCTGAAAACGGCTGCCGCTGCCTTTGACCGGGGCTGGACAAGCCTTAAGCTATATTTTATGCTCGGCTTACCCACAGAAACTATTGACGATGTTCAGGACATTATCCAGCTCGTAGATAAAGTCCGCTCCCAAGGCAGGAAGGCTACGGGGAAAAAGCCCCAGATAAGAGTCAGCCTGTCAACCTTTGTCCCCAAGCCACATACACCGTTTCAGTGGGTAGCCCAGGAAGGCGAACCGCAGCTAGATGCCAAGCACGAACTCCTAAAGCAGGGTTTGCGCCGAAAAGGGATCCGGCTATCCTGGCAAGATCCTAAAATCAGCCTGCTGGAGGCAACATTGTCCCGAGGAGATAGACGATTGGGTAAGGTTATCTACCGTGCCTGGCAGCTGGGCTCAACCTTTGATGCCTGGAATGAGCACTTCAATTATGAAAACTGGCTTGGTGCCTTTAACGAGAACGGGCTTGACCCCGGCTTCTATGCCCAGCGGGAGCGTTCCCTGGATGAGCTCCTCCCCTGGGCTCATATTGATGTTGGACTGACCACCGCTTTCCTCAAGCAGGAATATCAGCGAGCTATGGCGGGCAAAGAAACCCCTGATTGCCGCTATAACGCCTGTAATGCCTGCGGACTTCAGCAGTGGCAGCCAAATTGCCAGCAAAAGTATCAGGGGCTCAGTCAAAACAAGCGATAGCCACCACCTTATCACTATGACCCAGCCTCATCAGCCTCACCCCCTGGGTTCTCCTCCCCAGAATAGTGATACCCTGTCTCGGGTCTTTCTCCTTCACCGGCGTGCAGATAACGATTCCATCAGCGGATATAATCATTGCCTGTTGGGACAGGGAAACCATCTTGGCACCGGCAATATCACCCGTTTTTTCGGTGAGCTTAAAAGTACTGACCCCGCTGCCCGCCCGGTGTTGACCGGGGTAGTCACCAACTGGGGTGAGCTTACCAAAACCCCCGGTGGTAATGACCAAAAGGAAGCTATCAGGGGAGGCAATATCCATACCGACCACCTGGTCATCAGGCATGAGGCGGATGCCACAAACCCCCCCACTGGTCCTGGAGGTAGCCCTTAAACTAGATACAGCAAACCTGATTGACTGCCCTTTCTGAGTTACTAATATGACATCATCCTTGTCAGTAGCTAAACTTACCGCCACCAGTTCATCACCCTCCTCCAAATCCATGGCAATGAGTCCGCTACTGCGCACTGAAGCAAAATTATCCAACGCTGTCTTTTTTACTTCCCCCCGGCGAGTAGCCACCAACAGGTAGGTATCGGGACTAAAACCAGTCACCGCTACCATAGCCGTAACCCTCTCCCTCTCAGTGATAGGGAAAAGGTTGACCACCGCTATCCCTTTGGCGGTGCGTGAGCTATCAGCCGGGATTTCATAGCACCTGATACTGAAGACCTTGCCCTGGTTGGTGAACAGCAACAGGTTATCATGGGTATCAGCCACCGTCAGCAGCCTTACTGCGTCTGCCTCCCTGGTTACCATGCCAATAATACCCTTGCCACCACGATGCTGGGGCTTATAGCTACGAGATGGAACCCTCTTGATAAATCCCCGGTTACTGAGGGTTACTACCACTCTTTGATGAGGGACAAGGTCTTCCTCGTTAAACTCCACCACCCCTTCCTCACTTATCTCGGTTCGCCGGGGGTCGCTATATTTAGACTTTAACTCGCCCATCTCCTCTTTTATCAGCAGAAACATTTTCTTGGGGTTAGCCAGCAGGTCTTCCAGATAGGCAATGGTTTTTATTACCTCAGCATACTCATCAATTATCTTCTGCCGTTCCAGGTTAGCCAGCCGGCGCAGCTGCATATCAAGAATAGCCTGCGCCTGAACCTGGGATAAACTAAAACCTGTCATAAGGTTATGGCGAGCCGTTTCCGCAGTTTCAGATTTCCGTATGGTAGCAATCACCTTATCTATCTGGTCTAAAGCGATTTTAAGCCCCTCCAGGATATGAGCCCTGGTCTTAGCTACGTTCAGCTCAAACCGGGAGCGCCGGGTGATAACCTCGTGGCGGAAATCTATAAAATACTGAAGCGCCTCCTTAAGACTGAGCACCCGGGGCTGCCCCTCAACCAGAGCCACCATATTGACGAAGAAAGCCGACTGCATCGCTGTATACTTATACAGGTTATTCAAGACCTGCTCCGATTGAGCTTCTCTCCTCAGCTCAATGACAATACGCATCCCCTGGCGGTCTGACTCATCGCGCAGCTCAGTGATGCTCCCGATTTTCTTTTCCTTGACCAGCTCGGCTATCCTCTCCACCAGGGCAGCCTTATTCGTCTGATAAGGAAGCTCAGTAACAATTATTTGACGACGTCCACCCCCCGACATATCTCCAAAATGAACCTTAGCCCGAACCACTATCCTGCCGTGCCCATTAGCATAGGCATTCTTAATCCCCTCCTGCCCCAGAATGATGCCCGCGGTAGGGAAATCAGGCCCTTTAATAAATTGAGTAAGCTCATCCACCGTGGCTTCGGGATTATCAATGAGGTAAGAGATGGCATCGCACACCTCCCCCAGATTATGAGGCGGGATATTAGTAGCCATGCCGACAGCAATTCCGGAGCTACCATTAACCAGTAAATTGGGTAACCGGGTGGGCAGAACCGAGGGCTCGTTAAGGCTATCATCAAAGTTGGGCATAAAGTCGACAGTTTCCTTATCAATGTCAACCAACACCTGCTCGGAAATGGGAGCCAGGCGTACCTCGGTATAACGCATAGCGGCGGGAGGGTCATTATCCATGCTGCCAAAATTACCCTGCCCATCAACCAGGAGATACCGCATTGAGAAATCCTGCGCCATGCGCACCATCGCGTCATAAACCGAGGTGTCACCATGAGGGTGGTACTTACCCAGCACCTCACCAACAACACGGGCACTCTTCTTGTGAGGGGTAGTATGAGTCAACCCCAGACCAGCCATAGCATAAAGAATACGCCGGTGCACCGGCTTTAACCCGTCCCTGACATCAGGTAAGGCACGGGAAACGATGACGCTCATCGCATAGTCAAGGTAAGAGCTTCTCATCTCATCTTCTATATTCACCGGTTTGGTCTTGCCTAAAACCATGTTCAGCTAACCCTCCTATTCCTCATCACTCTCCTTGTCTTCGTCAATATCAGGAGACTCCTCAGGCAATAGTTCTGTCCCCTCTTCACTTACTATGGTATAGCCAGGTTCCTCCACCAATTCCTCCTCATATTCCAGCTCGCGCCTAATCATCCTCTCACCAACATAAGGACGGAGCTCCTCAATCCCCTTCGCCGGGAAGGAGAGTCGTCCCACCTGAGACGGGTCCTGATATACCTCTCTGATAACGACATTCATCATGTCTTCGGTCGAGCTGATAATAGCGGCGGTATACTTATTACCTCCTCCCATTAATTTAATAAGTTGCCGCCCCACCTTGGGGTCGACTTGTCCCAGATATTCCCCACGACCGTTTTCCACTACCAGATTAGTGCCATCTATCCTCAAATATACCTTATCCCCAGCCGCCATTCTGGCCATTATCTCTGGTGGCGCCAGACGATAAAGGTTAACCACCCCCGCCTTGCCTGTTTCCTCAATAAAATGCTGCGGCTCAGCCTTTTGAGAATCACCCTCTAAACTAACCCCTGATTCCCCTAAACGGGATAAACGATGGAGGTTCTTCTTGGCAATGGCATTATAAGGGTCAAGTTCCATGGCTCGCTCGTAGGCTTCCTTTGACCGAGAATGCTCCCCCAGCTCCAGATAGGCTCTCCCCAAACGGTTATAGGCATCAACATCGTTGGGAAAGCTGGCTAATATGCTTATATTAGCCGCTACCGCCTCCCGCCACCGCCCTTGCATCGCTAAGGCTATAGCCTCCTTAGTGAGCTGCCGCCTTGGTCTTACCTGCCCCTCTTCCTGATACGACAACTTCTACTCCGTAGTCAGCATTGACCATTATTCTACATCAGTAAAAACAGCTAAACAAGTCAAATTTTACGGGATTGTTTAATAACCTATCCCCCTGACCCCCTTCCCTTAATAAGGGAAGGGGGAATATAGGTAAGAGAGGGGTGTCACCCCTCTCTAATATCTCTCCCCTCTCTTTTGGAGGAACCAGCCCCTCTCTAAAATCTCTTCCCCCCTACTGGTAAAAGTGCATAATTATCACTAAGTTTGGCAATATAGTATACAAAATAGGGGTTTAAGGGGTGAAGCCCCTTTTAAAAGCTCTTCCCCCCACTTTCGGAGGAGAAAGGGGAGTTTAAGAGGGGCTTCGCCCCTCTATAAAATTAATTTCCCCTTCCCCTTACAAGGGGAAGGGGAAAAAGGGGATAGGGTTACTAAAGAAGAATTAAGGGGGTGAGGTGGCTAAAATTGACAAACTGCCCTGCTTATGGTAAGGTTTAACCTATCTGTCTAACGATTCCCACTGAATAAAAGAAACTGCTTTTACTGAAGGGGGCTATGATGCGAGACAAGGTGGAAGAAGTATTAGATAAAATACGACCCAGCCTGATGCTTGATGGGGGTAATGTGGAACTGGTTGATGTCAACGACGGTGTGGTCAAGGTAAAACTAAGCGGTGCCTGTGGTGGCTGTGCTATGGCTACCATCACCTTGAAGATGGGGATAGAAAGAATATTGAAGGAAGAAATCCCTGAGGTTAAAGAGGTCATCGCTGTCTGAGTCTGATAGATGTATCCGGACTGAGAGGCTCTGCGTTTTCAAACTCATATCCTGAGTGTTTAAGAGAAAGTTTCCCTCTCCCCCTCCGCTTCTTCCAGCTGAAAAGCTTGGTGTAAGACATTAACGGCGTCCTCAACCCTCGCCTCATCAATAATGCAGGTTATCCTTATCTCCGAAGTGGTAATAAGCTGGATATTAATGTCCTTTTCACTGAGGGCGCTGAACATCCTTACCGCATAACCAGGGGTATTGAGCATCCCGGTGCCGATAATACTGACCTTGCCCAGCTTGGAATCACTGACGCAGTCCCGGGCGCTGATTGATTTGGCGATAGGTTCCACGAGACGCATTGCCTTAGCCAGCTGGCTTTTAGCCACGGTAAAGGTCAAATCGGTAATCTTATCCACGCTGGCGTTCTGAACTATGGTATCGACACTGATACCCGCCTTAGCCAGGGGCTGAAAGATGGACACGGCGATGCCCGGTCGGTCAGGAACACCAACCACCGTTATCTTAGCCACATCAAGGTCATAAGCAATACTTCTTACCTTATTTCTCACTTCCATAGATACCCCTCCGTGAATTAATGTACCTGAACTTTGAGTAAAGCTGGAAGCGACCAGGATAGGAAGGTTAAATAGCTCCCCCAGCTCCACCGCCCTGGGATGCACCACCTTAGCCCCATAGCTTGCCAGCTCCAGCATCTCCTCGTAGCAAATCTCGGTGAGCTTTCTTGCCTGGGGAATAAGTCGCGGGTCAGCGGTATAGACACCATCAACATCAGTATATATCTGGCACACCTCTGCCCCCAGGCTGGCAGCCAGAGCCACCGCTGTAGTATCAGAGCCACCCCGCCCCAGGGTGGTTATATCCATGTTATCGGTTATCCCCTGAAAGCCAGCAACAATGACAATGTTCCCCTTCTCCAGCTCCCTGACCACTCGTTCGGATTCCACCCTTCGAATCCGAGCCCCGCTATAATTAGCATCGGTCTGTATCCCCGCCTGGGCGCCACTGAGACTGATAGCCTCATAACCCATAGCCTTCAGCGCCATCGCCAGGAGGGTGCTGGAAACAATCTCACCGGTGGACAGCAGGACATCAAGCTCCCGGGCACCGGGCTGCTTACTAATCCGGTAAGCCATCTTAATCAGGTCGTCGGTGGTATCTCCCATCGCCGAGACCACAACCACCACCTGGTTCCCCTTATCCCTGAATGAGGCTATACGCTGAGCCACCTTCTTAATTCGGTCAGCATTCACCACCGACGAACCACCATACTTTTGAACAATTAAAGCCATATAGCTTTCTACACCTTGCCTATCAGCCTGCTCATAATATTATATCCTTCATCAATAAACAAGCCAGTGCTTTTCGCCTCGGACTCGGTGAACCTCCTAGCGCCGTTGGCGGTAAACCCCTCCCCCCAGAGCAGAAATGGCACCGGCTCCGGGCTGTGGGTCCGGGTCTTAATCGGGGTGGGGTGGTCAGGCATAACCAGCAGGCGAAGCCCGTCTGGTCGCCAGCAGCGGAGACGACTTAAAACCTCTTTATCCACCCTCTGGATAGCCTCTACCTTATTCTCAACGGAGCCTTCATGAGCCGCCTCGTCCGGGGCTTCAATGTGGATAACTACCAGACCGTGTTTCTTAAGTGCCTCCAGGGCACCATCTGCCTGAGCCGCATAATCATTATCCTGACCGTCGGTCACCCCCGGTATATCCAATACCTCCATTCCCACCATCCGGGCCAGGCCGCGGAGAAGGTCAACCCCGGAGGTCATTGCCCCGTCAATACCGTAAACCTGGTTGAAGGCAGGCATATCGGGAACCTTACCACTACCCCAGAAGAGCCATATCATCGT
>Ga0180437_10007252_pt1 | contig 14505 bp, 21 predicted proteins | sample SS_ome_4_FD_132410 | JGI IMG/M metagenome (GOLD analysis project Ga0180437, IMG submission 132410) | Hypersaline lake sediment archaeal communities from the Salton Sea, California, USA - SS_3_D_1 metaG | ecosystem: Environmental > Aquatic > Non-marine Saline and Alkaline > Hypersaline >...
ACGTGAGCTCGACGCCTTCCTCGTCCAGCGTCGGCAGTTCCGTCCATGCCGACCAACCGCGTGTCGTTCTCGCAATGCTCGGGGCCGGTTCTGTACCGCCTGTGAGAGCAATCGCAGTTAGCTGCAGCGGGTAGATCGGTTTTGCTGCCAGCAACGTCTCAAACGTTATTGTGATAGGCGTCCCTGGCAACGGACCGCCAGCGCACGCAACGTCCGCAACACCGATGCTTGTGAGCGCCTCGAGCGCCGCATCAACGTCTGCCGATGCCTCGTCGAAGGTAAGCGCAGTTGTCGTCTCGTCCGTTTCAGCCCCCGGATAGCCCATGTACCTGAGTTTGAACGTCCCGGCAGTGGGTGTGCCCGTCACGCTGAGCGTCTGCACCTCGTTCGCGCTTCCGCCCCAACTCATGCTTGCGCCAACTGTCGGGATACCTGACCCTTCCAGGTTCAACAGAACCTTTTCAGGCGATATCACTACTTCTCGTTCTTTAGCCATTGTCCGTTACCTCCATCCATTTCTTCAGCCATCCAACGGCCCACTGTGGACCGTGTAATACGTCAACACTTTCCGCCATGCGGTCACCGGATCGATAAGCTCCTGGCCATGCCCTTCCTCGGTTGCAGACAGCAACTCGCCGTGATCCGTGTCTTCGCCCGTCCGCCCTTGTAACCGTCCCCGTAACGCACGGTACACCGCCATAGCATCTATCGGATCGTCGCTCCCGCCGAAACATTCCACCTGGAACGATGGGCTTACTGTGGACGACCGGATACGGACGTCACCGCCACGTATCCAGAACACGACTGCCGGTTCTTTGTTCTCGAAATCGTCGTCAGCTTGCGGGCTCCACACGTTCTGTCCGACGATCACCGAGAAGTTGGCCAGGCTTACGGTTGCCCCAAGAACGTGGCTGGCCGCTGTCGTACCGAACGCGCCACGCCGACCGTCTACCGTGAACGTGTCCGTGGACCGTGTCACCTTGACAAGCTCGCTATCGATCTTCACTACGAAACTCCGTTTCTTCGGGAAGGATGTTCCTTCGCCTGCACCGACAGAAAACGTCAGGTCGGTCTTCGCTATCCCCGCCGCCAAGCTCCCGGTCGCCGATGACGCGACAGATTCCATCAACCAATCCATCAGGATCGCCCCCGGGTCTATGTCCAGAATCTCGGTCATACGCTCCCCTCGAGCTCCCGCACCAACGCTTTCTTGGTAGCCTCGTACGCAATGTTCATGTACGGGTCGGGCGGGAACCCTTTCACCTCTTTCGCGAAATGCACCTTGCCGTCCTCACCTTTCCACGCGAGCACTTTCGCTCGTTTCGGTCGGATAGGCTGGCCGCGCGGCCCGTATATCCCGGTACCGATAGCCAGCCAGCCGCCGTACCCGGACGCCGTGGAGACGATCAGCCGGACGTCCACGCCGTCCACCTGAACCTCGTAACTGATACTCCGCATATTGTGGCCAGTACGTTTGGGCGACTCCTGTTTTGCGACGTTCATACCTTCCTGACCGGCCCGTTCGATCGCGACAAGAGTTTTCCGCACTATCTGGTCCAGCGCGTCCGGGTGCATCCGAATCTCGACCTCTACGTTCGCTCGTGCCACCGGTGTTATTCCTTCCCTGCTCTTACGAGCTCGGCCAGTTTGTAGACCAAGGCCGACTCGCCGGTACCATCTCTCACCACTTTGACCTCAAACGTCTGGCCGTCGTATACGACCCGATGGTCGCTCGTGATGGTCTGGTCCGGTTTGAACCAGCATCGCGGGTACATCACCACTGCCGGGACGGAAGCCTGGAGTTCCGTACCATACGGCCATTCGAACCGGCACTTGACGTCCGTCGCCAGGTCAGTCCAGTCTTTGATCTCCTGGTTCCGGCTATCACGACCGACTACCGTGTACTCCCGGATCGTGCAGGTGTGCGGCAAGTCCATCTCGTACTCGGTCGCTATCACGTCCGCATAACTCACGACTGTCGCAACGCCTCGTTGTAAATGATCTCGTTCACGTTCCAGTCAGTCAGCGACTGTTCGTAGTACCCGTCTGCCGGTTGTTCAGCGGACATCTTCCGGTACTCTTGGGCCAGTTTCATCATGATCCCTGGCACTTTCGTCCGGTCGATCTCGTACTCGCCGATCCGCTGGACTTTGGCGTACTTGCCAGCATCGGCAGCGATCGCCATACACGCGTCCGCAGCGGCTAACCAGAGGTCACCGCTGTTCGCGTCTATGAACGCCTGGATGTCCGTATCGTTCGGGAAGATCGTTTTCGCAACGTCGCCGATCCGTAACCTGACAAACTCGACGTCTGTCATCTCGAGCTCCTGTTCTCGGGAGCGGTAGCAGCAGCCGGACTACCGCCCCTTTGTCTGCGTCCCCCGAATGGCCGAGGGTCTTTATCAGCTACCGCACTAGCCCTGGTAACCGCCCATGTACGTCGCTCGCCAATCGAGCTTGTTCGCGCCGAAACACAGCCGAACACGGTAAAACACGTTGTCCGTAGCGAAATCGCCCTCGAACGGACTGATCGTCCCGCCGTTCACGGCAACCTTGTTGCTCGCCTTCATGCAGATTTCCGGTCTCTCGTGTCCCTCAGCGTAATCGACCTCGATAGCCGCGATATCGTTCGGATCGCTGAACAGGTACCACGCCTCGTCGTCGCTTACCGTGTCAACAATCGGAAGATACTTGTCCACCCAGACCTTCAACTTTCGTCTCGGGATCGGGTTCGCTGTCGCATACGGCGCGGGCGGTGTCACGTCATCCGCATCAGCTAACCACTGCATGATCAGACTTGTCGTGATTTCCCAGGCGGTATCCTCCAGCGACGGACAGACCACCAGATGGACCGGCGTATTCTCTATCGGTTCACCGTTCGCATCCGTCAACTGGTTCATTGTGGCGATCCCCGTTGACAAGTTCGCGATCGTGAGCGCATTCGCGCTTGCGTTGACCCCCACTTCGTACAGGTTGCCGCCAGCGTGTGTCCCGACATCCCCGGCATACGTCGCCGTCACGAGCCGGTGTTCCGTCCGCGCAGCCGCTCGTCCAAACTGTTCCGGGGTATCTTTTAGCGCTTTGACACCCGCGTTGTTGTACAATGTCCGCCACGAAATATCGAACTGACGGCCGTACACCCGGGCGTACACGTCGTACTTGGTCTCCTCCCGATCCGAAGCCGGGTACTCGCCCTTCTCAGCGATTTCAGGCAGAAGCTGGTCGCCGCCGGACATCGCAAACCGCCGACCGCCAACGAGCGGATAGAGCCTGTTCACCGTGTCGAACCTGACGAAGTTCCGCCAGACAGGTTGAACCGCCTTGTACGCAGCCAGCATTTGCCGATCGAGCACGTCTCCGAACAGGTACGGGAAATCGTCGGACGTCATGGCTTCTCGCATGAGAAACTCTGCCCGATGCGGTGCCAACCCTCTCGCGTTCGTCAGGAGATCGATCGTCTCCTTCATCCGTATAGGATAGTCCGCAGGCCGCCTCGCCTCAGAGACAGCGAAGAAACCGTCCCATCCCTCTAAAGTCTGCAACACGTCTTTACCCATTGCTTTGGTCCTCCTCGTTTCCGTTCTCAATGGTCAGGTTGCCCCGGCCTACGTTCTCACGAAATACACGTACACCGTCATCTGGCCAGCACTGATATTCCCAAAATCCGCTGCCCCAGTTACCGTGACACGAACTGTGGCCGCTGCATTGATCCCGTCACACGCGTCCGCTGCAATAGCCAGCGATCCGACTGTCGCTGCTGCAAGCACGCTCTGGGCGGTATCTGCCGTGAACCGGTCCAGATCCCCTGCGACACCAGCCTGTACAACCGCTGTCGTATCGCCTGTGAACCCGGTGGCCACCACGAACTTGCATCCGAGCGGCATCGCCCCGGCCGGCAATGTCGGTGTCAGATCGACGTAACCGGTCGCGTCCGTGTTGTCAGTAAAGTCGCCGATAGCAACCGTCTGGCTGATGAAATCGACCACCTTAAACCCCTGACCTTGATTGCCGTGGACTTTCACGGCAATGTACGTTCCGGAAGCACCAGACGCCACAGTGCCGAGAGCCCAACCGAACGGACGGCCGCTGCTGTCTTTGCTCAAGGCGCACGCGCTCGATATCCAGATCACGTCTCCCGGAGCAACCGCAACGTCCCCGCTTTCGTCCGTCCCATTAACCGGCAGATACCAGATGTCCTCCGTGTCAACTGCGATCAGGTCAGTAGCGGCGGCAGCGCTCGACATCGCGACACCGACAATGCTGTCCCCGACCATCACCGGGTCGTACTTGTCCACCAGACCGTCATCATGGGTCGGGTGCGTTATCTCACTTTCGAGGACCGTAATTATCCGGCCTTCGTAAGTAGAGCTCGCCTCGCCAGGTGACGTTCTTCCGCTTTCATAGTTTCCACACATCCTTGGTTCCTCCTGTTATCCTGTCCGCTTTTTGCGAGACTGGACACGTTTGTTCTGCCGCTACCGACCTCGGACCGCCACCTCAAGCTGTTCGTCCGTATACTCGGGATGCAACCGCTTGAACGATTCCCGGAGTTCAGCTTCCACCTTCTCCGGATCGGCGTCAGGCGGCCCGCTGGCCCCGAGGTCCTTCACGACGCCGCCCTTGCTCAGTTCCACAAGGTAGAGCCGCTCTTCCTCAACAGCTTCCGCGATACCCTCTTTCGAGGTTGACTCGGCAAACTGCGCCTTGACCCGTCTCTTGGTCTCTTCCGGCATCCCCTTGTACTTCTCGCTTTCGAGGATGGTGTCGACCTCTTTCTGGACTTCGACCTGAGCCTCTTTCTTCTGATACTCGGCCAGCTTGCCCTCAGACTCTTTCATCTTCGTCTGGGCAGCCTCGAGCTCGCCTTTCAACCGCTCGTTCTCCTTCTCGGCGGCCGCAAGCGACTCCTTCACTTCCCGGAGTTCCTGTTCCAAATCCATCTTCCTTTCCTCCTTCTTCTGTTTCGCTTCTCTGACCGCTTTCGCTTCGATCTCCGTCACGAGGTCCGGTCTGCGTTCGCGCAGGTCGCTTTCACCGACCAGATCGAGGTCGTTCTCTAGCTCGTAGAGCTCGGCCCGTCTGCTCTCAGTGAACCCAACTCCGCCGCCCGCCCCTGGTTCTGTGACGAAATCGCAGCATCTGGCTTTCTCAACCGACTCGACAATCACGGTGTCGTGTCCTTCAACCCTCCCTCGTGCGCCCGCCGCGACACCGACAACGGATACGCCCATCTCGTTCAACGTGCCAGCTTCCGCCATGCCTGCCAGCAACTCCTTGAACCAAGCGGCGTGTATATGCGCCTCGCCGACTACCGCGCCGCTCCTAGCCACCTTGCAGTTTCTGAGCACCGCCACCCAATCCCGGACAGACCGTTCGGGTAGCTCCCGGTCATCAGACGGTCGCGGATGATCGCAGTACATCTTGATCCCCTCGAACTTCTGTGCGATATCTGCCAGCGCCTCTGCCGTGTAGTAAAACGTCTTGTCCCAATTCCAGCCGGGCTTGATCACCCGGACCGGCACGATACCTTTGGCGATCTGGTCTGCCACAGATTCGGTGATTTCGATCCCCGTTATGTGCTCGAGCAACGACCTCGAGATCGATTCCCGGAGCGACCGGGGCATCTTCTCCACCGGCACGCCGAGCTTCCGGTACTCGCGGCGGATACGCGCTTTCACCGCTGGTATAGCCGCTTTCGGCAGTTTCACCGTCTGCCCTCGGAACCCGCCCGACGTTAAAGCCGCTGCCGCCTGGCCGAGCTTCGCTTTCGTGACCTTCTTCTCCGTGCCCTCCCATAACGGCAGCTTCCACGTGGTCACCTTCTCCGGATCGCCAACGTAAGCGTAAGCCTCCTTGGGCAACTTCACGCCACCCTCTTCGCTCTTGAGTAACCGCGCCTCCCGTATCTCGACTAACAACTGGTCCGCACGGTCCTCGAGATTGGATGACGGCGTATCGGCAGCGGACTCGTCCACTATCCGGTTCAACTCGGCCAACGTCTCTTCCGAGACTTCTCGCTGGCCCGATTCGAGCAACAACTGATCCATCACGTCCATGAGAGCCGACTCCTTTACTGTCGTCTTGCCGGTCATCGGCGTGCCGCATTTGGCACACTTGATCTCCGTACAGGGAGTGCCTCGGTCGTGCTCGGTCTCATAGCCGCATTTCGGGCAGACACAAATGTCCGCACCACCGTCCCCTTGTCTCGGCCCACCGACCCCTTGTCCTTCACCTCGTGACTGCTGCATCTTTTTCAACACTCCATTGGCTAGCTGGAACGCTCGAGCCTCGGCGTCCTTGTGCGACATCCCTTCCTTCCGTCTCTTCTCGTATTCGCTGTTCCAGACAGCGCACCACTGCCGACGTACCGGTTCCGGTTCGTTCCTCACGTTTTTTGGTAGGTTCGCGCTGTTAGGTGTGTACGGCATTTCGTCTCGATCTCCCGGAGCACAAACAAAAAGCGGCGCACCAAATAGACCGGCGAGTGATTCCCGCTAGTCTGTCTGATGCGCCGCTGAGTCTACGACCCGGTGGCTATGTTGTTATTTCGCTATGATCGCTTTGATTTTCTCCGCCATTGCCCGAGCATACGGTTTGTAGCAGACGATCCCCGGCGCCAGTTCAACATTTGCCGGAATCGCTTTCGTATCAAGGATGTCAGCATTCTGGGCATAAGATCGCTGCGCTTCATCTCTACCATCCGCTGAGTTCCATGCTGACAATGATTCATGAATGGCGAGCCGTAAAGTAGAGACGGGTTCCGGAATCGTCTTGATACCACAGGCCCGACACAGTATCCGGCAACGATACAAGGCCTGATCTGGTTCATGCGCGAAGATCGTATAGTCCCTCTTGAAAAAGGCTACCTCTGGTTTGCTCCCGCATATTGGACATGGCTCGACAAACTGCCGAACCACACGTTCCACGCATCGGAACAACCATCCCAACACTTTCATCGTTTCCTCTTCGGGTACTCCGCTTTCGGGAAAGCCATTGTCTCGTCTCGTAGCTCTTCATTAGGTTCCACCGGTGCGACGAAATACGATTGCTCTTTACATGCAGCGATTGCCTTCTTTTTCGTGGTGAAGATACCCTGGAAGTCCCAAACGTTCCCGTCCGGTGTCTCAGCTATGAACTTCCCCACCAACCACAAGCCGCTCATCGTTTCCTCTTGGGCGTCACGCTCCGTTGTCTCAACCTGCCTCGCCGAATCAGTTCTTCTTCGACCGCCCCTAATTTTATCAGAATCGATTGCCGTTCTGCAAGCAAAAAATTATCGGTCACCTCGAGGGCCACTTTCACCGTCGCCTCGCCAACCTTTTTCATGCCGCTACCCGTATGCTCTCGTGTCGGCTTCAGATTCATCCGCCTAGGGCTGCAACTAGCCCCGCAATCTGGTCCTCCACACTCGATTTCGTCGCGCCCCGATACAGCACGTCACAGTGGCAGCCAGGATGAAACGGGTTGTGTACATGACCGCTCGGAAACTCGTCATCAATACTGATCCATCCTTCCGCCGCGTTATCCAGACAGACGTCGCAGACGTTCGCCAAACCAGTCGTGATCGAGCTCTTCTCCTGTGAGCCCACATCGTCTGCTGCCCTCCACGACCCTTCGGCCAACGCGTTGTGCGTCTCAGTCAACGCTATCAACTCACACCGTCGTTCGCTGTACTCCCGAAACTTGGCGCCGATCTCCTTTGCGATCTGTGGTGGCGACAACTGTTCTTTCAGACCTGTCGCTATCACCCCGGCCAACTGTTTCCTGGTCGTCTCGGTGATACCTTTGACCAACGTTGCGCTATGACCGGGCACCCACTCGAGCACACGGTTCGGCACCATCGCGTTGATATTCTGCGGCACCGGCAACCCATACATATCCGCGTACTCGGTTGTCTTGATAGCGTACCCGTCCCTGGTAGTACCGTTGATCGACTCGATGAACATGACGTCCAACACTTCCCGTTCACCTGCCGACCATTCTGCCAGCGAAACGTAAAACTCCTCCTCGACCGGCGTCATGGCTTCCTGCATGGTGGCCAGATGCCGTCTCGCCCTCTGCATGACCATGTCCATCGGGAACGTCGACCGGATACGGCGAAAATACGACTGGAGCTTCCGTGTCAACCGAGCAGCATGACGTTGTGCTTCAGGCGAAAAGACTCCACCTCGGGCAGCGGCCAACAACTCAGCGGTCACCTTTTCAATCCAATCGTTCGTGAGCTCGCTCATGAGCGAACCTCGGCCCTCATTCGGTTCAACTCCCGCGCAAGTAGTCGGGCAACCGCACTCTCTCCGACAGGTTCCTTCCCGTCACCACTGATCTGCTTCAACACCTCGTCCACGTCTTTGATGCCGAGCAGCCCGAGCGCCCGTTTCTGGACCGATTCGGTTTCGAACACGTCAGGTGTCGCTGTACGCAACTTCTCGAACACGGTCGCCATCGCGACAATATCCTCCGGCATGATCGGCGGTAACGACACGTCGAAGTACCGGTCCGTCTCAGGCACGTTCCCGCGTTCGAGCACAAACCCGAAAACGTCCTCGAAGGTGTCAATCCACAACCGGCGATACCCGAGGAAGTTTTTCAGCATCGGCGCTTCCATCGCTTTGGCTGTGGCCAGCCGGAAGGCTTCGCCTGCCCCGAGATAGTGCGGGAACACGCACGCGCCGACACCTACCATCATGATCAACATGTTCGCATCCGTCTGCGCGTCACCCGCACCGCTCGTATAATGGTGCGGCTTTAACGCTGTCCGCGGATTGTGGACGTAGGTCGACCCAGGCGCTGGCGGAGGCCTGTCCTCTTCACCGCTTGACCCGTAGGTGCTCTGGTATTTCGCGATAATCGTATCAACCGCTTTCTGACCACCAGCCACTTCCTTGTCCCAGGCGAACATCGTCAAGGCGAGCTCGTAGGCCAACCGCGCACGGATAAACTGGCGGTGCGCTTTGCTCCATTGCATCACCGTCGACAACTGGGTGTTCCCTCGTAACCCCAACGAGTTGATCGTCACATGGTAGATCACCGGATCGAGCTGGAGGTCTCTGTCTTGCGCGTTGATGATATTCCCCTCGGCATCGGCACCGTCCTCGTTGTTCAGGTTCGTCCAATCACGGTAGACCCGCCGCCGCTGTGTCCCTTTCCGGTCGGTCCATTTGCGGATGTAGTACCTCGGGGTGATCTCGTCATCCGGATCCGTCGCAATATCGACGATCTGTAACGGGTCTATCTGCCGGACTTTCACGTCGCCAGGTTTCGACCCGACGAACAATACCAAGAACAGCTCACCGTCGATCTGTAACCGGTCGCTCAACCGCCACTGCCCTTGACCCGAGAACGCCCACCGGTTAGCCCTCGATTTCCAGAACCGGTCGATCACTTCCTGTGACCTCGGATGTTTCTCCGCGCTATAGGTCAACCCGGCCCCGGCAAACGTGTACGCCGTGTATAGCCGAACAATCTGTTTCGAGAGCGAGTCGTGCTGGCCGTAAATCCTGGCCATTCTGACCATCCGGTTCCGGTCGGTGGCGGACATATCGAGAGCGCTGTCACCCGCACCACATTTTATGTAGCCGCGATCTTGCTCCCGGAGTATAAGCTCTGCCGGTGTTAGCGTCGATTCCCGCAACCCAAGCGCTACTGCCCGGGCTTCCATCAGCCGATTCAAGTCAACGGCTATATCTTCCAGCACGAACTGCGTTTCTTTGTCCTCGTCCATATTCGTATCCTCTCTACCAGAACTCGCCGACTTCCGGTATCAACCCACCGTACCGGCTATACGCGTTGAACACCGGTTCCTCTTTCCCTTCGACACCGTGTATCGCCGCCAACATATGGTACCCGCCAGAGACCACGTCTATCGCGTCGTCATGCACGTTGCTGCTCGGAAACTGCGACATCTGCTCGTAAAATATGTCGTTCCAGGGAGCGCGTAACACGTGGAACCGGCCATGCTCGATTATCGCTTCCAACGGTTCGGCCCGGGTCACTTTATCGTTCGCGACGTTCACCGCTTCGACCGCTCTCAACCCACCCAACGCCGCCGCCATGTTCGCAGCCACATCTTTGTACCCGCCGACCGCTTCGATACCGATCCGGACCGCTGCCCCATCCTCTTTTGCCACCTGCCGGATTTTCCGATCCCGTTTCGGCGCTTCTTCCTGCATGTACACCAGGTCCAATAACCAGAAATGTACGAACGGCCCTTCAAACGTCATCGCCATGAGGCCGCCCATCGTGAAGTCCGGATCGTCGCTTGCCCGTTGTTTCTTCGTACTCGCCACATCCCAGAACCGGACATACGGTCCTGCCGGAAACGCTGCCGGATCGGCGTGGTACACAATACTGTCGACTTTGAACAAGTTGCCGCCCCGGATGCTCCGTTTCAGCATGTAGAGCGAGTTCCATTCCCGTTCGCTCAACGCTGCCCGTATCCGCGCTAACGCTGCCGCATCGTACCGTTCCGGCCACAACGCCTCGTAATCTTCAGAAATCGCGGGATAGTTCACAACGTCCCAGTGGTCACCTTTCCCTTCTTTCTCTTTCTTCAACAACCGGCCACCAAGATCGTCCGGATGCCAGGGCGTCATAATCACGATGATCGCAGCGTTCGGCGCTTGTCTCGTATAGAACGTCGACTCGTACCATTGCCAGACAGCTTCCCGTTTCGCTTTACTTTCCGCTTCCGCCCGGTTCTTGTGCGGATCGTCGATGATACCGATCTTCATCGGCCGACCAGTGAGAGCGCCGCCAATACCGACAGCGTAATAGCTCCCACCTTCACCGGTTTCCCACTCGTGGATCGAATGGCGTGGCGTGTGGACGTACGGCCGCCGCCGATCCTGCAAGACCCTACCGTGCCGCACCCTGCTCCGGTACGGGAACACCTTGCCGTACTTTCTGGTCACATACGCGTCTCGAGCCCGTCTTGAATGGTATGACGCGATATCGTCACCGTACCCGGTCACCACGATCGGCCAGTCCGCATGACGTCCGAGGAAAAAGTTCGGCCCGTATACCGACGCCAACGTTGACTTCCCGTGCTGCGGCGGCATCTGGATTATGAGCCGGGTGATCTCCCCCCGTTCGACAGCCTCGAGCTTTCCGGCCAACCCCCGATGATGCCAGTTAGCCCGGTAGGTCGGCATCATGTACTCGGCAAAGGGTATCAGGTTCCGGCGAGCTCGCCGTCGACGCAACGCTTCCGCGGCGGCCTCTGCCGGATCGAATTGCGCCAGCACATCCTGGTCAACCGCTGTCGCCATCAGCGTCCTTCTTCTTGGCAGGTTTACCTCGAGCAGCTATCTCGAGCAACTCCTCGTCTGTCAGGTCCTCGACCGTCCGGATACCTGCAGCTTTAATCTCGTGCCGGTCGGACTGGTCAAGGTACTGTTTCCCCAACCAGATCAACATCGTCACGTTACCATTCATCGCCATGACATACTGTTTCTGCCGGAGGCTCCTTCTACCGTCAGCACGCCCTTTTTCTATAGCTTGGGCTAACTCCGGTTCGCGGCCTTTCCGATGTGAGAACGAATCTGGCCTAAGTCCAACAACGTAAGCAATTTCTGCTTCCGTACAGAACGTTCGGGCCATGCGTTCGATTTCTTCCAGGTCAATGTCTTTAGGTGGGCGTCCGCCTGGCATCCTGTCCTATCCTCCCGCACACAACCGAACCCGAGAGCCCCTTTCCCGAGGTTCGGCCCCGTTACCTCAATTTGCCAGGATAATATCACGCCAGAGACCCATTTGTCAAGCAATTTCGCGTGATAGGCTGCCGTGAGACCACCTGTAAGCGATCTTTATGGTTCCCGTAAAGGTATCATATCCCTGTCGCCACTTCGTGCGGTAGACGCGAAATGAGGCTGTATATGGCGAGACACCCCTTGATTCGTCGGAGAATCTTCTGAGAGCCCCTGTTCGGGTGGTATCGGGTACAAGTAAGGGGGCCTGAAAACGGCCCCCTTTGAGCGTCAATATGGCGGGATACCCCGCCCGACTGAGCGGGGCTCGATTGGAGCGTCACTCGACGCATACTGCGTGTACCAGCCGCGTCGTGTCCGGGCTGCTTGGGTCACCGCGCAGATAGTAACGGCGCTCGTAGCCGATCGGCTCGCCGCGAACCTCGCAGTGCATCTTCGCCATAAGGCGGATCTGCTTGCAGTCCTCGTGCTCGCATGGCTCGATGCAGGGGCCAAACTCTGTACCTGGTCTCGCAAGTGCTCCCGCTGCCATAACCTTCACACCCCCTCTTCGTCTTTCGCTGCCGAGATCGCCGCTCTCCATTCCGGCTTCATCTCGTTCACTGTGTCAACGCCGAACCCGAGGTTCACCAGCGCGTCGTACATTTCCTCAGCCGCTTTCAGCAGAAACTTCCGCGTCGTCGGTACGACATCGTCCACGATCTCGAGGCTCCGGTTTGCGGCAATCTGTTTCGCCTGTTCGACCGTCTCTGCAGTCCCGCTGTACAACGTGCCGTCTTTCGCCCGATAATCCCACTGGACTCGCATCCGGCGCAGAACCTTGCTCCAAAACTCGTCGTGCTGGAACATCCCGTACTCAGTCGTCGCGCTCACTCCGTCCTTCGTCAGCTTGCTCATTTCGTCACCCCTTTCTCAAAACAATGTTGCCTGGGCGCCACGCGCTTCCGGCATCTCCTGGCGAACCGCTATGTCCGGAAACGCCACCATCAGTTTGTCCTTGTAGAACACGGGCACCCGCCGAGCGTCCGCTTGCTCTACCAGATGTTCGACCCACTCGATTTCTGGCCTGACTGCCCCGGGTCCAGTCTGCGGCCCGATAATGATCCAGTCGGTACAATCCGGTACATCTGTCCGCCCGAGCAATGGCTCAAACGATATGAACCGTTTCCCCTGGACATCTGCCTTGGCGAGCGCGTCGATCAAGGTGTCGTCGAACGTCCTGTCTCGACCGTCACAGGTAACCCCGACCCATACGTTGGCCGGGAACCACATCGTCGCGATTGTCGTCCGTTTTGTCAGCAGATAGAACCGATGCCGTGGCGCTCTCTCGAGCGCGTCCAGAATCTTCTCCGTGCCACCTGCTGGCAACAGCGGATCGAACAACTCGCCCATCGAACAGATGAAAATCCCGGCCGGTTTCCGTTGCCGCTCAATCTGCGCCAGCCGCTCGAGATGCAGGTGGGGCTCGAACCGGACACACTTCTCGCAGTAATGCTTACGCTTCCAACCGTAGGCGATTCGCCGAGCGTAACAGTACCGGCATCCGCGCGAACAACCGAACGCAGGGTTCAACGTGTATCCAGGAGTCCCGTCCGGGTTTCTCACCCACTCAATGCCTGTCTTGTTCATCTTGCCACCCTGTCCCCGATTCAGTCTCGGCCAACGCCTTGATCAGCCGTTCCGCTTCGTCCGCTTCCCAAACCTCAAACTCGTAAACTGCCGAAATCACAAACCCGCGCACTGTCCACATCTTCAATTTGGGCGCACGCGGTGTGTGACAAACAGCCTCTACGTTTGACACGTCCTGGTACCCAAAGAGCCGACCCGCTTGTCCCAATGCTTGTTCTTGTGTCATCTTCACCACCCCTTTCACCACGGCAACGACGGGTTCCGTTCGCTGGCCGTCAGGCTCGGATGCGCCGCAAACGCATCTCGCACCGCTTCCTCAATAAGGTCCTCATCGTACCCTTCCCGCTCCAACTGTTCCCGGTACTCTTGCTTCGCGTCCTCGATCTCTTGTTGCTGGTTCGTCATGGGAAGGGCACCTCCGGGAGGGAAAAAGAAAGCCCCGCAGTCTCTCCGCCGGCGGCTGCTACGTCCACGAGGGACACCGCCAGCGTTGAGACGTTGGGGCTTAATGGTTTTCGGTAGGTCTTTTCTCTGATTCGACGTAGCATTTTCTGTCCCTCGATCATGTAGTCTAGCACGTTGGCCCGGATTTGTCAAGCCTTTTCAGTTTTTCGCGCATAGCCTTGATCGCCCCGGTAATTGCTTTACACCTTGCAACCGCCAATTCGCCGATCTTCGCCATACTTTGCTCGAGCGCTACAAGGTCGATCTCTTTCGCTCGTTCTGCCCGTCTCCGTTCCCGCCACTCTCTGACACGTTGGTAGATGGTCATTGTTTCCCCTTTCCACCGCACTTGACATCACATTACCGCACTTCACCCCACTGTACATTGCCCAGCTCCACCGGACTGTACTTAACATCAAGCGCTTTCTGCAAGGGCAATTTCCAGCTTTTCGAGCGAATCCAGAACGGTATCGATCTGCTTCAGATCGCCATAGGTATCACGCAATCCGCGAAGCTGCTGGCGAATCACTTCCATCGCGCGCTGGTAAAGATCGCTGTCGCGAAGCCGTCCGACATGCACGTATTTCCGGTCGGATTTCTCCTCTTCATCGTCCTGGACCGTCACGCTGTAAAATGCTCTTGTTGGACGTTCTTCCCCGTCGTCCTCGTACACGATCTGGATCGACGCGACAAGATGTCTTGCTTGCCACCCCGCGCAGATTGTCAGA
>Ga0180437_10007253_pt1 | contig 14505 bp, 12 predicted proteins | sample SS_ome_4_FD_132410 | JGI IMG/M metagenome (GOLD analysis project Ga0180437, IMG submission 132410) | Hypersaline lake sediment archaeal communities from the Salton Sea, California, USA - SS_3_D_1 metaG | ecosystem: Environmental > Aquatic > Non-marine Saline and Alkaline > Hypersaline >...
CAGGGTACGCCGGATGAGATGGGGACGGAGCACGGACGCCTTCTGAAGAAGGGCATCCAAATGCTCATTGAGAGATATGTTCGAAGAAGTGAGCGTATATTTGAGGTTCCCTACGATTACTTAGTGCGGGAGGCTCAGCGCTGCAAGCCCTTCATCCCCGACTCATATATCCTGGAAATGGAGGCCATCGCATCTGCCAGTGAGGTTCCGTTCGACGAACTCCTAGCCATGAACTGCATCGCTGACGTAGACGGGTGCTACATGCAGCAGATACTCCGATGCTGTAACTTCGTAGTAGGCCCACCTGCCACAACAGACAGGCTCTTCTTGCACGGCAGGAACCTCGATTTCCCCCCCGGTGGCAACCTACTCCCTAGAACAGCAGCTATTGTCTCCCGGCAGCCCGCGTCAGCTGACACTCTTCCGACTTTGGCAATAGGATGGGCCGGTTTTGTGGGTATGTTCACGGGTTTTAGCGCAGCACAGATCACCGCTGCGGAAATCAGTGTACCAGCGCAGGACTCATCGGTGGAAGGTGTTCCCATTTCCTGCCTTATTCGTTACGGTCTAGAGCACAGCTCAAGCGTCGCCGACTTCGCCCAGATTGTCAAGTCTACGCCACGGACATGCGGGTACAACCTAGCTGTGAGCGACGGCAAGACGCAGACTTCGTGTGGCATCGAGCTCACCCATCTGTTGTGCGAGAGGCGCGGACCACAAAACGGCATCCTGGTTGTAGATGATGTGTGCCTTTGCAAGAGGACAGGGAGCTCCCGATTGTCCTATCCAGCCGGTGCCTTTCGCCATGCGCGCATGATGGAGCTCATCGACGGACATCGAGGGCAGATCGATACTGATCTGGCGTTGACTTTTCTGAAAGATCGCTACGACATGGCTTACGCTAATCCTCAAGGACGAGGCTACAATTGTATCTGCAATTCCCATACGGTGCAGAGCGTGCTCTTTTTCCCGGCAGAAAAGCGGCTCCTTATTTCCAATGCTCGAGTGCCTGCGCCAAATGGTGAATACAGGGAGCTGCGTACAGAATCGCTTTGGTAGGCAGCGCAGAGGTGTGTCCAAGTCAGCACCGGAATTCTTAGTTGACAGGAACGACTGAACTACGGCAGAAGTGATGTAATTCATGTGTCACGGGAATATCTTCTCGCGCACCGTTTAAGAACCCTGGGCAGCAGTTGTCATCCAACTCACACAGTTACATGGAGAAGGGGAGGAATGTACGAACGGATGTCCAACAGAGGCGTAACCTCACGCGTTCCTCTTGAAGAGACTAACGGTGACTTTCCCGGGGGGGCCAGCTTCACCCGCCATACCCACAGTCGCGACAGCCCCGTGCAGCGTCCTTGTGGCGAACGGTGCGCCGTTGTCGATACGGATCGGGCGTGGCAGCTAGCACTCGATGAATGCCGCTTCAAAGAGCGGTTTGACTAGCTCGTGAGTGGTTTTTTGCAGCACCTCGAATCTCTTCAACCAGTGTCACTATTAGGAAAGGCTTTTGGCTAGGAATGTCCCCGTGATCATAAAGGGTTGAAACCCAGCTTGTAGAAAAAGTGATTGCATAGGATTGTAGAATCTTGTACTGCCTATCCCAAAGAGAGCCCCTCTCTGTCGTAGTTGTTGACACATCAAATGGAGAAGGACTGTGCCGATTCCTTGTCCTCTGTGGTCATCTGGCACATAGATCCAAGCGAACTCACCCTCACCGTAACGTCCAACTTGAAAAGGACCACCATAGCCGACAACCTGTGCCTTCTTGCACGCAATGACGACAGGGAATTCGGTTGTATTTGGCTTTGCAGATTTGGCAAGTCTAGCACCGTAGACGTTTCCGCGAGGAAGCTCGCTGAACGCGGGCAAGCGTTCGGGCGAGAGAAGTTCATAGGTAATCCCCTCGCCCTCGTGGCGTTTCCGCCGTTTCGAAGCTAGCTTTTCACCGTAATAATTGCTAATGTCCATGTACATAAGGATATTGACGCGCTTGAGGACTGTACCTATGTAACGTTTTTTCAACAAGAAGAAATGTTGTGCAGAGCCGAGAGCTACCCCATACACCTCAGATGAAGGCGAGACAAGCACTTGGCTAGCACCGCGTTCGCGTGCGAATCTTTCTGCTTCTTCCAACAAGGCGTCGGATGCACCAATGCTTTCGGGTGAAACTAGATAGTGAGATAGTTGGGCGCGCTGTCCGCGTAAGTCAACTCGCACCAAAGAGAAGCCGACGACACTGTCTCCCCGGGACATTATCCATCCCTGGGAGTTGAATCTCTTGTCACCAAGTGCCCTTGCTACTTCGTCTCGCAACAACCCTTCCCTGGTCGCTCGTGCAATGTGAGCGAGTCCTTCTGGACACATTGAGCCGTAAAGCTCGGCGACATCTTTGGAGTATCGCACGTCATATTTGGCAACCATCATTCCCATCCTCCCTTATCTCCGTATGCCAAAGCATGCGGACATCTTTGACGCCACTCCAACGGATTCCATGATCGGCAATGCTAGTCAACAGGCGAAAAAGGCGCTCGTAGCGCGCGCAGTCGCATCAACATGCCGGGTCCCGTGCTTCTCAGATGCATTCGCCGGCGCTCGAAAGTCATTACTCTGGACAAAGGGGAAGGCGTAGCTCATACCCTTTGCATGCGTTCTGTCCTTCTCAGACAGAAGGGCTCGACTGATACATCGCATTGCTCCGAAAGTAACGTCACCAATGGTTTTGCTGGCAACAGGCGCCTGTTCTACATGTCTCCAGTGATACTAAACTCAAAGCTCCTGTCAAATCTGGCCCATTCTTTGTGCCTTGCAGATTGCACCAAATCTAAGGGGCATCTTCGGTCATACCGCACTTCATCAAGTGGGCGACAGATAATGGAGTGATTCGACAGGATTCTCGAACAACATGTCGGTTTCCTCGTGTCAGTTTCCTCATAACTAATATGACATAGTCTAGGTCAGTTGGAGTAAGATCAAGTGATGGGAGGGCGGAACGGACCGACTCGACCGACATCCCTGCAACGAGCCTATAGTAGAGTTGAGGCTGCATGTTGGACTCTGCGCATTCCAGTATCTCCTCCCTTGGTACCCCCTTCTCCTCAAGGGCCGCGAACGTATCAAGTGAAACTTCGGCAATACGCATATAGTCGAAGAAATGGTCTGGAATCCAGTGCTCGAACTGAAGTTGCAAGCCTTGGATATCTGTCAACCGTAACCCCGAGGGCCACCAACTACGAGCATCTACAATAATTGCGTGCCCCGCACTTTCCAGCAAGTCACTTCTTATAACATCAAGTGCTGTTTCTGGAAATTCGTGGAATGATTCATAGCATATGATGGTGTCGAACGAGTCGCTGGTGTTGTCAATGAACTCCTCTACGCTTACATTCACTACACTGTTCCGGCGTGCTTCCGCTCTCAGTCTTGACTCAAAGGGCTCGCAGAAAGAACTCCGTTCAACCCCCGTGTAATCCTTGATATGCCAGCTTTCGCGCAACCAGCCTGTTCCACATCCAAGTTCAAGGACGCGGTCACCCACCCAGTCCTTGACGAAGCTGAAGCAATATGACGGGGCATCGCCAAATTCCGGCTTGAAAGGGTAATGGAACTTCGAGAGTTCTGGCTTGATTATTGCTGTGTTATGCCACCAGTAAGCTTTATCCATGGTCACTTGTTTCCTTCTCATAGTCACCGCTACGTTTCCGAAGCATTCTGTTCCTCTGTTCTCGCATAGGCGCAGAGTGTTAGCACAACGCAAACTGCGGGAATGGCGGCGGCGGACGGCCGAATAATCGGTCCAAGCATCTTCCGCCCACAAAATGCATAAACCAATGGCGGATTCTCCGTTTTCTGTCGCCACAGCGTTCGGCGGTGTTGCACACTGACCGCTTGTTCACTTTACTTTTCCCAGCCAAGCCTTGTTGCGCAGGCCAGCCGGGCGTCCACTTTCGACTCAATGCACGTTTTCAAATGGGCCGGTATGACCGATGACGGAGCCCTCAGTCCCCCCCTTCGGCATTGTCTCGTTGAGTCCTCTTAGAGACCTGCGAGCGTGGCTTGCCGCGCAAGGCCTTCATGTATACACGTTCGATCTGAGCTGCCACCTTGTCGTCCGTAAACCGTTTTGCGACCAACTCTCTACCGGCTAATCCCACACGTCTTGCAAGTTGAGGATCGTCAAGTAATTGCGCTATTTTGGCAGCGATGTCGCCAACGTTTCCCGTTTGAGCAATCATTCCGGTTTGCCCACTGACAATGTGCTCGATGATGCCACATCGGTCGGTCACGACCACAGGGATGCCGCAAGCCATTGCCTCCAACGCCGCTAGTCCGAATCCGTCGTAGAGAGATGGCATGACAAGTACGTCGACCTCTCTCAAGAATGGTCTTACGTCCGACCGGTAGCCGTTGAAACGAACGATGTCTTCAAGATGTCGGCGTCTCACAAGCGCGCGGAGGCGCTCTTCAAGTTCGCCGGTGCCGACGATCTGCAAAGAAATCTGCCGACCCGCGTCCACCAACTGCCGAACTGCCATCACCAGATGCTTATGCCCTTTCTCAGGCGAGATCCGTCCAATAATGGCAAGCGTTGATGGTCTTTCATTGCCAGAGAACAGTCTCGGTTCAGCCAATTCAAACAAGCTAAGATCGATTCCGCAGGGAATAACGTCTACGCCATCCTCCAAGAAACCACGTACTAGCAAATGGCACTTGACAAATGTGGATACCGCAATCACCCTCGCACGCAAGAAGCGTAGATACCTTGTAAGGAGACGCCCGGTTGAGAAGGGTATAGTGCGCGTGATCACTACTGCACTTCGTGGCGCTCCAATCTTCACACCCAGTGAGGCCCAAACATATTCCGCACCTCTGTAGATGTGTACAATGTCGGGCTTGAACCAGCGTGCAATGCGCGCGATCCTAATAAGAGGCAAAGGGGCTCCTTCACCGGGCCTGCATGGCATCTCAAACCTATCCAAGCCTCTGCATCTAACATAAGCAGCCACCTGTGAGTTCTCCAAACACACGAACGCACACGTGTGTCCCCTTTTTCGCAGGGATGCGCTCACGCTGGCAGCTATAATCTCTCCGCCCCATACATGGGAAGCCATATCAACATGTAGTATTCGCAACTCAACCCTCACTTCGCGATTGCTCGCTCGTTTCCGTTTGCGAAAGTCGGTGCCTAGCGACTGCTACCGCCGCTTCAAACACAGCGTCCACGGACACTCTACGTAAACACTCTCGGAACTCGCATCTTTCGTGGTGGCAGATCACGCCCCACCAATTGCGAAGAGATACTGTCCCAGCAGAGCGTGCTAGCCCGGTATATCGAGGGTCAGTAGGTCCGAATATGGCTACGACAGATGCTCCTACCGCAGCGGCCAAGTGTGTCGCGCCCGAATCATTGCCAATCACTACAGAAGCTCGTCTCATTACGTGCGTTAACTCCTCAAGGCTTAGGTTCCCGACGTTGCGTGTGACATTGAAGCTCACGAGGCTGCCCAGCCGCTGAAGTAGCCCAGACTCGGTGCGCGAGCCCGACAACACTACTTCGAAACCGAGTCGTCTTTTCATTAGCACGGCGGTGTCGGCATACATCCCAAGCGGCCATCGTTTGTAAGGCTTCTTCGCACCTGGAAGGAGCAGGACGAAACGATGCGTATTGCAGATCCCGTTTTGCGCCAGGAAGCAGTCCGCCCGTTCCGCTGCATCTGCCGGCGGCGAAAGCAGACTGCGGTAGGAGCGCTTGGTAACCTTGACGCCGATGCCCTCAACAAGTCTCAAGAATGCCTCGGCGTTCGCCGGTCCCTTTCGACGAACTAGATCAGTGGCAAAGTGATCAAAAGGTACTCCCCTAAAACAAGCTGTTCTCTCGGCCTTCGCGACATGAGAGAGAAGCAGAGGTGAGGACGCCGAACTGAAACTCACCACCTCAACGGGCCTGAGGCGACATAGTTCCGCATAGAGGCGCAGCCAAGAGGAAGGCCCAAAAAAGGGGGTCGTGGCGACATAGTGTATTGGAACGTTCGACATCTTGAGAACAGGTAGTATCCTGGGTGTTGATGCGCACGTCACGGACGAGAAACGCGCGTCCGCAGCTACAGCACGCAAAGCAGGTATCGTGAACACAGCGTCGCCCAGATGAGGACGAATAAAAAGCAGCACGTTCATGGCTAAGATCGATCAACCAAGAAGACCAAGCACAGTGCGAGCACAGAAATCCGTTCGTTCAGCCAACCGAGGCAACTCAGAGATGTAGCATCCGAAGCAGGAATAAGCCCAAGAGAAAGTCCATGCCGTGCCTTGAAGCAAGGAATCCAAACGTGGGCTCTTACAGAGCTTTCGCAAGAGGACACGCGGAACGATTTCATTTGAGAAGAAGCCCTTTTTGCTGTACAGCCTTTTACGTCGAGGACGGTCTGGGTTCTTTCGGGTGCACCTGTTGGAAGCCCGCACCGCTCTCTTATATAGCCGGTTATTATCCGCGGTTCGCGATGTCCATGATATCCAGAGTCGCCTGAAAAACCCTCTCCACCGTGATGTTCTTTAGGAACGGATCCCTAGCTTCTCCACCGATCACTACCTTGGGACCACGACCATACGGCCCCTTCCAACGAGGATCAGTCGGCCCAAACAGGACTACGACAGGGATGTCGAGCGCGGACGCGAGATGCATAGGGCCCGTGTCGACGCTAACGAAAGCTTCCAACATTGTCTGCAGAGCAGCCAGATCCTTCAGATCGGCGGTAGGGGCAACGCTGGGACGACAGAGGGAGTCCACCGAGACTGACAACTGCCTTAGTCTCTCTACATCTCTGTGCGAACCACAAATGACGCAGTGCACGCGGGGAAGTTGGTGTAACCGGCACACGAGCTCCGCGAATTTTTCCAGGGGCCAATTCTTGGTGGCGTGCCGAGAGAACGGACATATTCCAATAAGAATATCCTTTCCCGACGGACACAAACGTCGGAGCCTCCTTCGCGCTCGTCTCAAAAGAGATTCAGGAACGACTATGTTAAAGACAAACCTTTCCTGAGCACCCACTATCTTACAAAGAGCTGTTAGCCCCTCACAATAGTGAATCGTTCTAGATTTCTTGGGTCTAGCGTCCTCAGTCCCAATCATCCGGCTCCGGCGCAACTGTTTCAAGGTCGTTGTTAGGGAGAGAGAATGTTCTGCATGGCTACAATTTACGATCTCTCTGGACAAGGGGGTCGCGTGTAGGTCCATGACGATGTCGAATCTCAGCCGCTTGAAGCGACTCAAGTATCTGTGCAGTCTCATAGTTCCTGCGATCGAGAGGTCGGCCAGTGTCGTGTTCTGTTTTCTCAGCCAATTGCCCAATTTCAGCACTTGAAGTGTGTCTATGTCCGGACACAAACGAGCAATAGGGGCACAGAAGTCGGCAACAGCGAGCGAAATGTGGGCCTCAGGAAACCGAGCCTTAAGCATAGTGGCCATTGGCAGAGAAAGAACTACATCTCCAATCGAAGACAGTCTAACAAGAAGTATTCTGAGCCCGCTTGAGCCGCGCTCGCGATAGCTTCGAACTAATGGCCTCGGCATTCATCTACCCACGCAGCGCAGGAAGACAACGTTGCCACACTCAACTTCATTCTGTGCTTTCCTAATGCTGTGACTCATTCCTGGCCTGTACGATGACGGAAATGCCTGTCGTGATAACCACACATCCTTCGCATCGCGTCGATGGTGCTACACGCCAAGCAAGTAACGACGCTCGGAGCAAAAGCGAGCAAGATAAACGGGTACACAAAACAGAGAAACAGAATACGAATCGCAAGATTCAACTTCCTATCGAGAAAGAGATCCATGTCCTCCGCCCTCGGCAAGAAGAGCGCACGCATGAAAGAAAACCTTATTGCATCGTCCTCCATGAGCATCGACGAGGCGATATACCTTCTCAAGAATTGTGAGCCGCGTCGGAGGAACGTCCGCGTGATAGCACTGCTCATAGCTGGCGAAACTGTGATCCTCAAAATGATTCTTTCTCTGAGGTGTTTGCGTGTTGTCATCAGGTGCGGCGGCAAGACCTTTTCACTGCCCTCGAACACTTGAGGAAGCATACGCAACACCGCAGACACTGGGCGTCTGATATGGAGCGAAGAAGCAAGCTGCATGACGCGAGCCCAGTCCAACTCCTCATGGAAGTGCAAGAGGTACATCGCCAAGTCTAGAAACCCCAGAGTCACTCCCTCAGTCAAGTCGTGCTGAACTGCAAGGTGACGACAAAGTAATGCCAACTCGACCTCCGGTGAGAATTCGAGCCAATACCATCCGGCTCGTTCAGATAAGCGTGCATCTTGCCAAATGCGCTCGTTCAGACTCGGCTCATCGCGTAAGCGGCAGAACGAGTAACTGCGCGACGGATTCCAATGAAGGTCAAAGTGTACACGACCGCATCTGATGATTTCTCTGCAACTGGGAACTCTGTCCGCATCGAGGGCCCGCGAACGGCCCGAGTGATGCACGGCTGCACCTAACGCCGCGCTAATGACATTCCTAGCGGACCCCACCATATTCGGCCGCACCCATACATCAATATCCGCGAAAGTGCGGGTACCAAGACCGTTCTTGTACGATGTAGCCAGTAATCTGGGCCCCCTAGTCACCACCATCTCAACGGATTCTGCTGCTGCCCTATCGAGAACGCGTGCAAGTATTCTAAAGAGCCTCTTGTTTCGGCGTTCGGCGAAAGCGTACGAGCGCTTCAAGTCCATCTGCGCGTCTGCCGATAACAGACCCAACGATTGGCTGCGTTCCAAGAAGCTGTAAGCCTGCCCGGCTACTCCAGCCTGCCGCAAGCGCCGTGCGAACTGCACCAGACTCCTGTGGTCTGCAAGTGACTCTAATTGAGTGCTCCGTTCGCGGTCGTCTATAAAGGGGTTGACGGAAGCTGCGACCAGTCTGGCAATTGACGTCAGGCCCACTACCTCTTCACTCCCCTCTCAGAAGATGTGATCCTGCGGAAGCAAATGATACGCGATGCTCCCGATAAGCACCGACTTTCCGTCCCAGCAGGCTGGTAAAGTGGTGCATATTGGGCAAGATCACCAGTCTCTACACGTTCCAATCTTATGCTCCTGTATTTGTGTGAATCACTTCCGGCGTAGCATGCTCAGAATACTGCGTCACGCATGTTTCATCTCCCTTGCCCTGCGTTGGAGGTTATTCGTGATTAGACTGTACCGCAATCCAGTGAAGCTGGACAAGGGTATGTAGCGGGCCGACGAGTTGCTTTGCCGGGGATGCCAACCGGTCGAGGGGGCTCGTATGGGGGAAGCTCGCCCGCGCACCGTAAGGTGGGAGGGTATTGGGAGGAAACTCGGGCGGGTCGTCCTCCGAAACTGCGCGGGCAGGCCTGCACGGAGTTGGACCTGGTGCTGCTTGCGGAAGCCCACACGGCAAGGTCCACCGCTGACCTGTGGACGTGTCCCCAGGTGGCCAAGCTGATCAGCTCCGGTTTTCGTGCCTAGCACGATCTCGATCATATAGGGTGTCCTGCCCGCATAGTCGATAAGTGCCTTTCGAGACGAACGAGGACTCGCCCCTTTAGGGGATCCTCAGCTGTTCACCCGATACTTCTTACGTTACCTGATTCGCTTAAGGTATCCCTTTGGATTCCAGGTGATGAGAAAGCTCTCCCTCGTCCGATCGATTTCGAAACAGTCGTTATCTCTGAGAAACTCTTCGATTGCCTCGTAAGGGCCCGGGCTTGGGCCTTCATCCAATCCGTGATTTAACACCGAATCCTCCACGATAAAATAGCTTCCAAGTGTCACCAGAGAACTGAATTTCCGTAGTATGTTCAGCGTGTTTCGGTACGTATGGGAGGAATCTTCGATGATTAAGACCTTATCATGTTCCCGCACCCGTTCTTTGATGGCATCAAGACATCGGCACGCGTCCCCAGTGATCAAAGAGATCCGTGGATGCGCCCTAACCACGTCAGCGAGCTTGCTGTGGTCCACGTCAACACCCACGACGACCCCTTTACCCAGATGGTCAAGGATATGGGCTAACGCCAGCGTGCTGCCACCGTACTGGTTTCCGATTTCGATTATGACATCCGGCTTCACCTCGAATAGGATCTCCTGATACACCCAAAAGTCGAATGGGTTCTTGACGGCCTTTACGCCAGAATATGTGGTTCGGTTAAGAATGCGTTCTTGGATGATCGCCAGCGTGTTTCTCAGAGTCATATCCAAGTTCGACTCCAAGAACTCAGGATCTTCGGGATCTTCCTTGCTACCCGTGAACTGCGACGGCATTGCTCCTGTCAGTCGGCGGACGGTGTCCAGTTCTGTTTGCAACTGTGCGTGCTCGCGGGCGATGCGTCGCCATGTTCGCCGAGAACGAACAGCGGTGAGTTGAGCCCTTCTCTCCAGCTCCCAGGTCCGTTTCACGGCGGGCCACAGACCGACGCTTAGGTCGGGCGGAGGTGTCCATTTTGACAAGTCAGTAGTGCGAAAATTGTGAAAACCGAATTCGCCGTCCCAGACATGAGGTTCGCCAAAGACACCATCAATGCTGAACCTACTAGCAAGGCTTACTGGAGCGAACCTTATTCCATAATCCTCTTCAAGTACCTTCCTGTATCTCCTGCACAACAACCTGTCTTCTGGCGACCATGGTGGCCCCTCTACGCACTCGCTGGCCGTTTCCAGGAGTCGTTTGCTTCGGAGAGAAAAACCGCCATTGCCAACGTTCAAGCCATCATCGAACTGCCATGGGGCACCAATATAGTCATATTCCAGGAATTCATCCGACCAGCCGTCCGGGTTCAAGACGAAGCCGTCGTGCTGTATCAGCAATAGGTGGTTTGTCTCAACATGTTCGTGCAAGCTTCTTATCACGAATCGGTTGTAATCGTCATACGACAATGGCGGGATTCTGACGATCCTTTCGTCGTCGTAGTCGAAGGGTGTGAAGATCTTGACGGCACCAAATCGGCAGTAATGTTGACACACAGCTGCAGCCAGCAGCATCTGGTTGAGGTCTACTCCTTCGATTCCCACCAGAGTGACATTGTCGAGTCTGAGCACGGTCTTGTTCTCCCCCCTTAAGCTGCATAGTGTCTATCCGGCTCCGAGGCTGAAGACCATCATCTAGACACATTGAGTTCCCCTCGCGAGAGGTGCTCCACGCTTCGCCTTCGGTGTTTTTCAACTTGGGATTTCTCGTGATCTCCCCGTACTGGCTTGTGCCTGCTTCTGCTGACCGACAACTGATTTGCTAGCGCGCAGAGGCGTGATCTCATTCGCCCTCCGTGCTTCACTAACGTCAGGGAGCTTCTCCGCCGATACTAGCGCTTATTCCAGGACCATCGACTGTTGCCATTTCACCGCGCCGTCGGCGCCAGATCATAATCTCCCATGGGGTGGACCACACCCTCGAGCTATACTCCATTACAAATCCTCTCCGTTCAGCTCCCATGTTTAGACCTCTGATGGACGGGATGACAATACTCTGCCCTAGCTGTCGCGTGTTGAGCGACGGGGCCTCTTTGTACGAACAGTACTCCGCCACCGGGCCAGCGATGATGGCGAGTCCGCCAAGAGCCACCGTTCCCCCGAGGAGGGTCCAGAGCCTCTCCATTGTGAGTATGCGCGTCACCTGGCCGATCACAAAAACTGCAGCATAGCGCGGGCCGTTCTCGGGGGCCTGCCCACTGTCTTTTCCTTCGCACGGCTCGGTAGTTGCGTACGGTCCAGCTCTGAGGGCTCCACAGGCCGGATCGTATACGCAGCATTTCCAGCCGTCCTGCCGAAGCAACTTGCAAAGCTCTGTATCCAGACCCATGCCTACAATCAGTCCCATACGCGGACCGAACCCGTCCAGCAAACCACTGACGGTAGCCCGCACGTGGGAAACCGCTTCGAGTGGCGGCAGCAACTCTCCGGCGAACTGTGCCGAGCCCGGATGCGGCTCTTGTTCGGCGAACAGCCCCGAAGAAGATTCGTCGCAGGGTCGAAACAACGTGCCACAGAATGAACAAGAAGAGTAGAACATGTCCCCTTTTCGAGCCATCAATTCGGACGATCTACCGTGGCACACCGGACACCTGCGTTCAATCCCGTCCAGTTCCTTCCTGGCCCTTACAGTTTCTCTGGGAGTGCGACCTTCCAGCAGTGCGTCGACTGCCTCTAGAACTTCATCTGGCGTAATCGCTTGCATGCACGGCGCCGCGTAAGCCCGGGGCTCGATTACACAGAGCCCGCGATGCACGTGGCACGGGCCGCAGGGCATATCATGTTGAAGAACGTGTGCGAGAGGACAGTATGGCGCAGCCGACAGTTCAGGTCGAAACGCCCCATAGATTAAGACAGCCGGTTTCTGGAAGGCGGCGGTCAGGTGAGAGTACACACTGTCCACTGCAATAACAAGCGTTGCGTACTTCGTGAGTAAGAAGGTTTCACGAGTCGATAACCCGGCAAGTTCCCTGCACGTATACATCACCCTCGGGATGGACGGGGGTTCAGGGCACTGCTGGAGCAGCTTCGTGCCTGCGACTACTACAGTCAAACCCTTTGACGAAAGGGCCTGCGCGAGGGAGAAGACGTGCTCTAGCGGCCAGCGCCGCATCATAGACGAGCTCTCGGAATGCACCAATGCAATCTTATCGTTTTCCGGCTCGATTCCCAGGGACACGAGCGCCTTTCGAACACTGGCCTCTTCTTCCGGCGAGTAATAGAACCGTGGTCTCACGGTACCTGGTGTGACAAACAACTTATCAAAAGCCACCTCATAATTGTTTTTCCAGAGGGCATCGGGATTTATCGTCAACCAGTCTCCCATAACATATGAATGTAAATAACAGAGCTCAATTCTACGCACTATGTTCTTTTTTCTGAGCGGCCCGCCGATAACAGCCGTCACGGCCGGGTCATAGCAGAACATTAATCCCCCTCGGGTGGTCGTGAGTAAATGGATCGGTGAATTCACGAATCTCGCTCGCAACGCTTCGAGGGCCGGACCCAACATCAAAGCGTCGCCGTAAGCGAGCGCGCTTGAGATGAGAATAGGATACACCCCGTTACGCGGGCGGGAGAGTAGTCTTGCAAACCTGGTAATTTCTCTATCGCCAGCTTTACCATATTTCTCGATGTTGCCCTCGCTTTGGAGCAGAACTCGCCACCGTACCTTTCCCATTGGAACCTCTTTCCTTGCAGCACGTGGTGTCCGCTCTTGTGTCTTTTCAGAACAAGTGAGGCCACCCGCACCGCGGCGGCAATCACGTAGTCTGCAGGAGTGCGTAGCCGCCTTGGTTGGACTTGTTGACACGGTCCAAGAAGTACTGCACAGACTTCAGATTCAACCATTCCTCACGATGATGCACATAGTTGGAGTAGTTGAGCTCACACTCTACGACTAGTTTGGCTTGTCTGCCCCCTTCGATGATCCCGCAACCCTCGTCCGTGTCCACACAGAACATGTGCAAATCATCTCGTTCTGTTCTCAGGCGCACCCAGGCCTTCCACACATCTCCATTCCAATACGCCTGTGTCCGTCGCACGGCCTGTACTTGCCGGCTCAACGGGCGACAGTCATGGACGACTATGCAACCGTCGGGGGCAAGTACGTCGAGACTTGAGACTATGTCAGCGTAAGCCTGGTTTGCACGATGTAGCCCATCGATGAAAACAATGTCAAACAGCCCTTCTCTGCCCAGCAACAATTCACCAGCAAAGAGCTTCTTGAAGAATTCGTCACTGGTAAGGCAGATGTTTGCAGCGCTATGTGGGTTCGGATCCACACCTACCTTGAATTCACACCGAACCCTGCGAAAAGCAACCCCGTTCCCCACGCCGATTTCGAGATACGATCGGTATCTTCGGATTCTGATGAGTTCGTTTATAACCTCCCACCTTTGCATTTCCAAGCGCGGAACAACTGCGGGCATTTCTATTTGTTTTCGGCCCTCCAATCTTCTTGCGAGCGCTCTTGCGACTGGACCGGGAATCATCCGTTCGAAATCTTCCCAGATTCTCTTGTCAGTTGCGCAAGAGTACCTCCGGCATTCGATTGGTCGCTCTTCGTAGATTGTGCATTTTGAATTACGCGAATGGACGCACAGACGAGTCTCCGGGTCTCGCGCCAGAGTAAAGGGGTGGTTCACGTCGATACGGTAGACAGGATTCTGGACCTCGTCTCGTGTCAAACGCGTTCCGAACGAACAGCATGCGGCACGGCAAGTATGAACCCGCTTCTTGCAGTCAAGCCGGACAATCGCCTCCTCGGGCGTGGCGGCGTCTCTCCGATAAGCCACGCCAAGCTGTGAAGCATTCGGGTGACCGTGAAGTACTTCGACCGCGAGGTCTTCCAGATCGAGTGGCGACATGCACTTGACGCCATTTGTAAATCCGGCCAACTTCGCTGCAGACTCCACCAACGTTGCTCGCGAGAAACGTTGTAGAAACCGTACTAGCTGCTGGAGGCGCCTGAGACGCCTTTCCCGGTGCTGATGGTCCCTTGAAAGC
>Ga0180437_10007255_pt1 | contig 14505 bp, 8 predicted proteins | sample SS_ome_4_FD_132410 | JGI IMG/M metagenome (GOLD analysis project Ga0180437, IMG submission 132410) | Hypersaline lake sediment archaeal communities from the Salton Sea, California, USA - SS_3_D_1 metaG | ecosystem: Environmental > Aquatic > Non-marine Saline and Alkaline > Hypersaline > Sediment...
TACCCCAACGCCGGCGGTCACGCCGGTGTCCGACGAATGCCCGCCTAGCGCCGTCTACGTCGCCGACGTGAACGTTCCCGACGGCACTGTGTTCTCGGCCGGCGAATCGTTCACCAAGACCTGGCGCATACGCTCCGCCGGATGTGCCCCGTGGCCGGATGGCACGCGCCTGGTCTTTGAGTCGGGCGACCAGTTAGGGGCACCCGATGGAATCAAGGCCCCCGAAACGGAGTTGGGCGATTCTGCCGAGATCTCCGTGCCGATGCAGGCGCCGGAGGAGGCCGGTACCTACAGCAGCTATTGGCAGATGGAGGCGCCTGACGGGACGCGCTTCGGTGACCGGGTCTATGTAAAGATCGTCGTGCGCTGATCGAGATCTTAGGCTGGCGCGCTATTCGGGCAGGTCGGGGTAAAAGTCGATCACCTTCTGCCCCCCGGCGCGGGACTGCGCTGCCGCCCGACCCTTCACCTCCCCGGGCACGAGCGTCACGCCGGCGGTTTGCTCCGCGGCTTGTGCCAGCGTCTCAAGCGGCAGGGCCAGCCCGATCAGCGTGCGCGTCTCGTTCAGCGCAAAGCGCGGCCTCTCGGGCCCAGCCACCAGGGCCGACCTGGCCGGATCCCACACCAGGAAGTAGGGCTCGTACGCTCCGCTGGCGTCGTTGTACGAGACGCCGATGGCCACCTCGTCCCCCAGGTCCGGGTTGATGCGAGTTGCACCCGGGGAGCGGCCGGTCGATGTGTCCCCGTCCAGGTCGAGCACAAAGACCCAGTCGGTGAATGTGGTCGGCGGGTCGGGAACGGGACCGTAGAGCGCGATCCACAGCAGCACCTCGTCATCGCCGATCGATTCGGCCAGTTCCGCCGGCAGCCCCTCGGTGAGCTGGAACGCCACCCGCAGGTCGGCGCCCACGCTGCCGCTGCGGATATCCACGCCATCTGGTGCCCCCTCGACCGGATCCCCGCTCTCGTAGGCGCCCACGTCGTCCTGGGGGTCCGGCGCTGGCGTGGGCGAGGGCTCCGGCGTCGGCGTGGGGGCCGCGGTTGGCACTGGCGTGGGGGTCGCGGTTGGCACTGGCGTCTCCGTCGGCGCAGGTATGTCCGTCGGCGCCGGCGTGTCCGCCGGCGCCGGCGTGCGCGCGGCGGTGGAGGTCATCGACGCGACAGTTGGCGTTGGCTCTGGCGCGCGCGGAAAGAGCGTACGCCCGACCAGCACGCCCCCGACGCACGCGGCGAGGACGATGACGATCTGGAATGCGATCATCCACACGGCTTAGTCACGTTGTTGGGTCATTAACTGGCGGTATTCACGCATGATCACTCCACTCCTGGGAACAACAGCCACTGCTCGTCATTGTTATAGTATACTATTTTACCAGAAGCTGTCTAGTTTGTCTGTGGGGAAAGTTAGACTCTTTTTGTAGGGAAAGTTAGACACTTTGCGGCGACGCTTAGATGGAGGTATGAACAGCGTGCGGCTCAACGCCCAGACAGCCCGTAGCACCCTGCCCGGCCATACAATCTGCCAAAGAGCAGGCAGCACCCTCGCAGAGGAGGCTTGTTCGGTTTCATCCAAGGGTCGTATCCGATTCTGCTTGTAAGCCAACGGGCATTTGCCCTCTCCCGAGACCTGACTATACTACTGGGGCACGGAGGAAAGGCGATGGACAAAGATCCGGCTGCGAATTCGAAGGAGCGCAAGCGCCGCAGGCTTGCCGCCATAGCGTTGGTCTTGATCGTTGCGTCGCTGGTCTGCTGTGCCGTGGCAGTGATGCTCGCGCCGACAGTCTCTGAGGATGCTTTGCCAGCGGATGTCCCGAGACCAGAGATGGGCGCGATGACACCTAGTAGCCGACATCGTTTCAGCCGCCACGCTGCTGAGTTCCGGTCGTTGGCGGGCCGCACTTAACCGGAGGGGCCAGATGGACGCAATGATTAGAAAGCTGGATGGAGCCAATATGGACATTGACTTGGCAACACCAGCAGATAGAATTCGGTGGCGACAGGACGAGTGCCCTTGGAATGAGGCCGAAGAAACTGACGAACACAAATGTGCGGTAAAGAATGTTTCGATATGTCCGTACTTCTGTGGCGTTGAATATCTGGACAACGTCTTGTGTTGTTATCCAAATGATAACCCTTTGAAGTCAGTACCGCAAAAGTAACCCTGATAGTTGGCCGTCATTCTGAGCGTAGGGAAGAATCTCCAGCGTGTAGTACGGAACTACCTTGCGCTGCCTGTTCACGACGGCGCAGGTCCGGGCATACACCTGCACAGTCGTTGCCGGATTTGGGAATCTTAAATTCATCTCGCCTACTGCGCGAGACAAGAAGTAGAGATTGAGAGGTAACAAGGAGACACATATGCTGCCAAAGTTCGATTTGTTGATACCTCAAACCTTGCCGGAGGCCCTCAAGCTATTGGCCGAGGGCGCGCCTGACATCCTGCCACTGGCCGGCGGCACGAACTTGATTGTCGATATGCGCGGTGGTCACCGCCGTCCCCGAGCCCTGATCGACCTGGCGAGACTGGAGGAACTGCGTGGTATCCGCATAGACGATGGTCACGTCGTGGTGGGCGGCGGCACGACGATTGCCGAACTGATGACCGATCCGTTGATCGCCGACCACGGGAGGCCCCTGAGGGAGGCCGCCGCCAGGTTGGGCAACCCGCTGATACGCAACCGCGCCACCGTGGCGGGCAACCTGGTGGATGCATCGCCAGCCGCCGACACCGCACCACCGCTGCTTGTCCTGAACGCCGAATTGGAGTTGGCAAGCCAGGCTGGGACGCGGCGCCTGCCGTTGGAGGGCTTTATCGTTGGGCCGAACGTGACGCTTCTGCGGCCAGACGAGCTACTGGTTACGGTTCGCTGGCCGATCCCTCCGCCTCGCAGCGCAGCGACCTTCTACAAGATCGGGCTGCGCAAGGCTGGTGCATGTTCCGTGGTCACCACCGCCGTGCTGGTAGCGCGCGACGAAAGCGGCTCCTGCCAAGAGGTGCGCATTGCGCTAGGGGCTATAGCCCCCCAACCGATCCGCCCACGCGCGGCCGAGGACGTGCTAAGTAGCCAATCGCTGACCGATACTGCCATCTCCGAAGCGGCTCGCCTGTCCGCCCAAGCGACCAATCCAATTGACGACGTCCGAGCGTCGGCGGCCTATCGTCGACGAGCGACCGAGGTGCTCGTACGGCGGTTGCTCACCGAAATGGCAATCACCTGAGTTAGTGTCTCCCTACTCCCTGCTGCCCACTCCCTACCGCCGTCATCAGGAGGACAAAGGATGAAACCGAAAGCTGTGACACTCAATATCAACGGAAGAACCCACCACGTCGCATTGGCCCCAAACGTGACCCTGCTGCATGCTCTGCGCGATCTGGGCTACACCGACGTCAAGAGCGGCTGCGAGAAGGGCGACTGCGGCGCGTGCGCAGTGCTTATGAACGACAACGCGGTCAACAGCTGTCTCGTGTTGGCCTGGCAGGCCGAGGGGGTCGAGATTCTCACCAATTCGGGGCTGGGGACAATGGAGAACCCCCACCCGTTGCAGGAAGCTTTTGCCGACGCAGGGGCTGCACAGTGCGGCTACTGCACACCAGGCATGATCATATCAGCCAAGGCGCTGCTGGACCGAAACCCGCATCCCACCGAGGCCGAGATTCGCGAGGCCATCTCGGGCAATCTGTGCCGCTGCACCGGCTACGGTCAGATCATCGAGGCGATCCAGATGGCGGCGCAGAGGATGGAGGAGGTGTAGCATCATGAAGTACAAAGCCAAACCATTACCCCCTGTCGATCTGCCCGAACTGCGCACGGTAGGCAAGCCACTGCGGCGGGTGGACGCCCTCGGCAAGACCACGGGCACGACCCTCTACGCTGGTGACTTCACAATGCCGAATGTGCTGCACGCCAAAGTGTTCCGCAGCACTGAGCCTTCGGCCCGCATCAAGCGGCTAGACGTAAGCAAAGCGCGGGCGCTGGACGGTGTGGCATGTGTTCTGACGGCCGAGAATCTGCCGGACGCCAAGCTGGTCACCGATATGCCCGGCCAGACTGGGCAAAAGCGGCGCAAGGGCTCAGACGCACCGGTCTTGGCCGCGGACAGGGTGCGCTTCGCAGGCGAGCCTATCGCACTGGTGGCGGCGGAGACATTGGACATCGCCCAGCGCGCCCTGGAGTTGATCGAGATCGAGTATGAGCTATTGCCCGGCGTGTTCGATCCCCTCGAGGCAAAAAAGGCCGGCGCACCTGTAGTCTACGAGCCGGACAACGTGGTATCCTACTGGAAGATCCGAAAGGGTGATATTGAGGCTGGTTTCGCCGTAGCGGATCTGATCCTGGAGAACACTTTCCGCGTGCCCTTCATCGACCACGCCTACATCGAGCCAGAGACAGGCGTTGCTTGGGTGGACGAACGCGACGTGATCAACATCCGTGTCTGTACCCAGGTGGTGGAGCATTTCCGCAGTATCGCCCGTGCCGTGGACGTCCCGCACAACAAGATTCACATTCAGGGCACGATGCTGGGCGGCGGCTTCGGCGGCAAGGAGGACATCACCGTTGAGATATTCCTGGCCCTGCTGGCCAAGCACACGCGCCGTCCCGTGCGGCTGGAATACACGCGCGAGGAATCCATACTAGCACACTCCAAGCGCCATCCGTTCGTCATCACCCATCGCACGGGGGTCAAGAAAAACGGCCGCATCACCGCCGCCCAGATCAATATGGTGTCGGACGCTGGAGCCTACCCCTACTTGAGCCCCTACGTACTCCTCTATGCTACCATCGCTTCCTGCGGACCCTATCGCGTAGACAACCTCCACGTGGACAGCGTGTCCGTCGCCACCAACAATCCTTTCACCAGCGCCTTCCGCGGCTTTGGGATTCCTCAGGCCTGTGTGGCCCACGAGCAGCAGATGGACGAGATTGCCAAGGCGCTGAGACTCGACCCGCTGGAGGTGCGGCGCGTCAACTACCTCAGGACGGGCGATAGGAACTCTACTGGACAGGAGATCAAGAGCGCCGTCTGGTTGGAGGAGACAGCCACGCGGGCACTGGAGGCGCTGGGAGAAAAGACGCCTCCTTCAGCCCTGCCCTTTGGCTCTGCTCAGGACAGGCTCAAGGCGGGTGATCACGGTCCGATCAAGGTGGGGCAAGGCTTCGCCTCGTATATGCAAAGCTACGGCCGGATCACGTGGTTCCACGACACCTCCCGCGCCTGGGTCGGCGTCGAGCTGGACGGCAGCGTGGTGATCCGCTGCGGTGTGCCCGACCTGGGGGCCGGACAGGTAAGCAGCCTGTGTCAGATCGCCGCCGAGGTATTGGGCGTACCGTTGGAGGACGTGACAATCTACAGCACCGACTCGGCCCTGACGCCGCTAGCAGGCACGACGACTGCCACCCGCCAGCTCTATATGTCGGGCAATGCCTCCTTCCAGGCCGCCAGCGCGGTGCGCGAGGTTCTACTCGGCCGTGCCTCCAAGCACTTTGAGGAGAAGCCAGACAACCTCGACATCGCCAATGGGGTGGTGTTCGTCAAGGGTGATCCAGACAACGTGCTCTCACTCGCAGAACTGGCCGCGATGTGCGCCGCTGAAGGTCTACCGCTCTCTAACCTGGCCTTGTTCCGAGCGCCCTTCAGCACAACGCTTAACCCAGAGAATCTTCAGGGAGACGTCTTCCCCGACTTTACCTTCGGCGCCCACGCTGTGGAGGTGGCGGTCGATACCGAGACCGGCGAGATCACCCTGCTCAAGAGCGTCGCCTGTCACGATGTGGGCCGAGCTATCAACCCAACCGCCGTCGAGGGTCAGATTCAGGGCGGCAGCGCCCAGGGTCTGGGGTATGCGTTGATGGAGGAAGTGCAGGTCAAAGGCGGGATAATCCAGACGCCATCGCTATCCGAGTACCTGATCCCTACGTCCCGCGACATTCCCACCACCAGGGCACTTATTCTTGAATCGGGGACGGGCGTGGGGCCGTTTGGCGCGAAAGGCATCGGTGAACCATCCCTCACGCCGGCCGCGGCCGCCGTCGCCAACGCCGTGTCAGACGCCATCGGCGTGCGCATCCGCACCCTGCCCCTGACGCCAGAGCGAGTGCTGGCGGCGCTGGACCGCGCTGAGGCTGATAAGGGCAGATCGGTCTAGCCTCACTGCCACTCTACCCAGCCCTTTGCGCCCAGAAAACCGCAACGCAGCCGTAACCGAAGCGTAATCCTCACGGCATCCGAGAGGAGTATAATTATAATGAAGATGTCGGCGTCTTCTAGTTCTTTGTTGCCTGGTAGCCAGTATACCGAATCTGGGGTTGTTTCCGATGAACATGTTTCCAGACCACCGAAACTTGATTTCTATCACCCAAGAGCTTTCTTTCCTCGGCTCCGGTCAAGTCTTTCTGCATCTGGCAGTAGCGCTGATCTGTGGTCTGCTCATCGCGCTCTTCTACCGCTGGGCGTGCCAGCGGTCAGACTACTCCACCACGTTTGTCAACTCCCTGGTCGCGCTCTCGATGATCACGACACTTGTAATCACCGTGATTGGAAACAACTTGGCTCGAGCCTTTGGACTCGTCGGAGCCCTGTCCATCATTCGGTTCCGCTTGGCTGTCAGGGACATCCAAGACATCGTCTTCATCTTCTTTGCCCTGGCGATGGGCATGGCAGCCGGAGTAGGTCTGCTCTTGACGGCGGCCGGGGGCACGGTGCTCATCGGCATCATCATTGTTCTCCTTTCACAGATCCGTGGCGCCTCACCGAGAGGAGGGGAATTCCTGCTCCGGTTCTCTTTCACGCCATCCGGAGAACCGGGAGAAGCGCATGCCCCATACCGACCGATCCTAGAAAATCACTGCAAACAACACGAGCTGATTCGAGTAAAGCCATCCAAGAGCAAAGACTCACTGGCGGTTTCCTTCTCTATTGTCCTCAAGAGTGACACAGGCGAACATCTCGCCCGCGAGCTAGGGCTGACACCAGGCGTTAGTCGAGTGGTTCTGACCAAAGGTGGTCACAGGCCACGCAAACGCCGCAAATCTCGCAGTAAGAGCAGCATAGGATGGGAATCCGGCGTCTCTCACAGGCAGTAGTTCTGGGCCTTGGGCTGACCATCGTTCTGCTGGCGGCCTTGACTCACAAGGCACCTCCTGTACGCGCCAACCCGAAGGCCCACCACGCCACCAACCCGGCTATCACCCCTGGCGACGAGGGGGGCGTAGCCGCCACCAACTACAGTCAAACTCTGGTCATCACCCACACCTTCTACCTTCCTCTCATACTGAAACCGACCCCACCGCCGCTCCCTGTGCCCGCCTACCATCTGTACGCCGACCCTAGCGACCTGGACTGGCTCGCGGAAGAGCCCTATCGGGACGAGACGGTCCCCGCCACCTTGTGCGCCGCCGACATCTCGAAGAGAACCGGGCGAAAATGCTGGGATGTGGACCTCCGCTACCGGGGCGACACCGCCCGCACGATGCCGAAAAAGTCCTGGAAGATCTTCTTCCCGAGCGCCGATCCATTCCAGGGTCAGATGGGCACTTCCTACGAACTGAACCTTAACGCCGATTACGTAGACCAGTCACTGCTGCGTAGTTACACCGGCTATAACCTCTTCGCGCGTGCAGGCGTGCCCACCCCGCGCGCCGGCTACGCCAGTCTCTACATCAACGGCGCGTACTATGGTCTCTTCTCTGAAGTCGAGCAGGTTGATGAACGATTCCTCCATCGCAGAGACATCGACATGCACGGGAATCTATACAAACCGTTCTACGGTCCCCTGGGCCTGGAGACAAGCGATTGGTGGTACACCTATCGCTATCCGAAAAAGACTAACCGGCAGAGTAATTACAACGACCTGATCGCCTTCATCGAACTAATCAACCTCACACCCGACGAACAGTTCACCGACGCCATCGCGGATGTGCTGAACGTCAATGGGTGGCTCGACTGGTACGCTGTCAACATCCTCATTGGCAACTTTGAGATGACGAACAAGAACTACTATATCTACCACGACTTTAGCATCGATCGCTGGATGATCTTGCCCTGGGATGTAGACATTTCCTTTGGACATAACGAAGGAAAGCCGTACGGACTTTTCGACCGGGACATCAGCTGGGATAATCCCATCGACACCGGTGCGGATCCGGCAGGGAAATACAACTGCCTGATCGGACGTATGATGGATATGCCCGAGTTCCGATTCTACCACTGCCGCCTCCTGACGGAGATGATGGCCGACGAGTTCAGTCCCGTCGAGATGTTCCCGCGCATCGATGCGACCTACCGCCGGATATACGACGCAGCCATAGCCGACCCCAACCGCTGGCGACCGGAGCTGTACGGCTACCCGGGATTCGAGGACGGGCCCGATGAACTAAAGACCTACATTACCAACCGTATTCTGTTCCTCAAGGCAGAGATGTCAACGTTCTGCCCCACCCTGCAGCCCCCTCTCACGATCAACGAGTTTATGGCCGACAACAACAGCACTGTCGCTGATGAATATGGCGAGCACGACGGCTGGATCGAGATCCACAATGACAGCGCCACGCTGACCTGGGATCTAGGTGGCATGTACCTGAGTGACTTTGTGAGTACGACCAAGTGGCGCCTCCCTGACGACACGCTCGTCCCGCCTGGTGGCACTCTCCTTGTATGGGCGGACGGTGAGGAGAGCCAGGGGCCGCTGCACGCCAGCTTCACGTTGGATCCAGGAAGCGGTCAGATCGGCCTATTCGACCGGGATGTCTTTAGCAACGCCGCTATCTCCGTACTCACCTACAGCACCCAGGCGACTGATGTTTCCTACGGCCGTTGGCCCGATGGCAGTGAGAATTGGCAGTTCTTTGCTACGCCCACACCTGGCTGGCTCAACCAGGGTCACTCACCCATCATCAGCGGAACGACTCACGAGCCGCCCTGGCCCGGCGCGAGCGACATCGTCACCGTCACGGCAATTCTCACCGATGAGGGCCCCGTCACGGTCAAACTGTGGTACCGCACTTTCGCGCCTGGCGCCCAGCCCCCCGGTTATCAATCCGTACAGATGACGGCCGCCAGCGGGAACCGCTATAAGGGCATAATCCCTGCCCAGGCCGATGGCACCTGGGTTGAGTACTATGTCGAGGCAGAGGACGGATCAGGAATGGTAAGCGTCGATCGTCCCGGCTGGCCACAGGAGGACTACCGCTATATCGTCGGCTGGCAGCGCCCGCCGCTCACCATCAACGAGCTGATGGCCATCAATTCCTACACGTTGGAGGATGAGGCTGGCGAGACCGACGACTGGCTCGAGCTCCACAATGCCGGACTGGCAGACATCGACGTGGGAGGGATGTATCTCAGCGACAACGTGGATAGTGCTACCCCCTACGTAATCCCCGCCGGCACTGTCATCCCTGCTGGAGGCCACCTCCTCCTGTGGGCCGATGGCGATGGCACTGCAGGACACCTCAACTTCAAGCTATCCGGCGCTGGGGAGTACGTGGGCCTGTTCGATAGCCAATCCCGCTACTATGCGCCGGTTGACGCAGTCTACTTCGACCCGCAGGTCGCAGATGTCTCGTGGGGACGCTTCCCTGATGGGAGCAACGAATGGTTTGCTATGGCCATTCCCACCCCCGACAACCCCAACCGGCTGCTACCTCCCCGGTTCTCGCGAGTGAGACGTTCACCCACCTGGCCTGACGAAGGTGAGGCCGTGTCTGTCACTGCTACCATCACTGCAGGCAGCCCGATCATATCCGCAACCCTCTGGTGCGACACCGGGAGCGGCTTTGTGGCGCTCCCGATGACAGCCGTCGGCGGAGGGCCGACTTGGCAGGCATTCCTGCCGTCGAAGCCTACCGGCACCTTGGTCCGGTACTACCTGGAGGCGATAGACGGCGCCGGACAGGAGACACTTCACCCACCGGCTGCACCCGAGGCTACGTACCGCTACCAGGTCGGTTATGTCCCTCCGGCCGTGTTCATCAACGAAGTGCTGGCGGCCAATACTGATGTGAACCAAGACGAAGCCGGAGAGTATGACGACTGGGTGGAACTGTACAATGCCAGCGCAGTCACGGTCACGCTTGACGGGATGTACCTTGCAGACAACCTGGCTGAGCCAACAAAGTGGCAGTTCCCCGATGGCACGACCATCCCTCCAGGCGACTACTTACTGGTATGGTGCGACAGGGACATTGGACAAGGACCGCTTCACGCCGATTTCAAGCTGGACCGAGGTGGAGAGGAGATTGGCCTCTTCGACACAGTCACCCACGATCTGGTGCCTCTAGACTGGATTATCTTTGGTCCGCAGCAGGAGGATATCTCATACGGCCGACAGCCCGACGGATCGGAGAGCTGGGATTTCCTGGCCTTTCCCACGCCAGGGATGAGCAACGGTGGATGAAGAGGCAGCCAATGAACGACTCCTCCAACCCCGAACTCCCAACCCCGAACCAAAGGCAGCGTGCAACAATCCTCGGCCTCGTATCACTGGTTCTCGTTCATTGTCTTCTGGTCATTGGTTTCTGGTCTGTGGCTGCGGTCACGGCCCAATCCAACTCCCAGGTCGTCATCAACGAAATCCAGTATCACCCTGCCTCTGACGACCACGGTGAGGAGTACATCGAGCTTTACAACGCCGGTTCCATCACCGTTGATCTGTCCGGCTGGCAGTTCACCGACGGCATCGCGTACACCTTTCCGCCTGGCGCCTCGATTACGCCCGGCGGATACGCTGTTGTCGGTAACGATCCAGCCACTGTGGAAACCGTCTACGGCATCAGCGGCGTGTTCGGACCCTTCACCAGTGGCCGTCTTTCTAACGCCGGTGAGCGCCTGGCACTTGAGAACGGTCTGGGTGGCTTGGTGGACGAGGTCAACTACGACGACCACTCCCCCTGGCCAGAATCGCCTGATGGGAGAGGCCCCTCGCTGGAACTGATCAACCCCACTTTTGACAACGACAGCCCCTGCTCCTGGGCAGCCAGCCAGCCGATCGAGACCAGTTCAGGCACTCCCAGCGCCCAGAACAGCGTCTACTCGTCCGACAACATCCCTCCTTGCATCACCGACGTGGCACATGCCCCGATCTTTCCCACCGCCAGTCAACCGGTCACCGTCACAGCATTGGTGGACGATAACAGCGAGGTTGTGACGGTGACGCTTCACTACCACCCGGAAGGGATCCCGGGCTATGTGACGCTAGCGATGGTGGACGACGGCAGCGGGACCGACCCAATCGCGGGCGATCTTTCCTACACGGCCGCCATCCCGGCCCACACCAACGGCTCATACGTCGAGTTCTACGTCACCGCGACCGACGACCAAGGGGTGAAGCGCACCGTGCCGGATGGCGCCCCAAGGACAATCTCCGACGAAACCGGGGGGGCCATCACCATCAGCTACATCTACCAAGTCGAGGATACCTCACCTGACAGCGCCCTACCCATCTATCGCCTTATTATGACACAGGAGAACTGGACGGAACTGATCACTCGGGACCTCTTCTCCAACGTCCTTCTGGACGCCACCTTTGTCTACTCGCAGGAGGTCTTCTACAACGTCGGCGTACGCTACCGGGGCGAGAGCACCCGCGACGTCTGGCCCCGCCCGTACCGAATCAAGTTCTCGGACGAACACGAGTTTGAGGACCGAGAGCGGCTCAACCTGGTGAGTGACGAACTGGGACGGGAGGCGCTGTCCCACGATCTCTTTCAGCGCGTGGGATTACCAGCCCCCAACACGCGTTTCGTGACGCTCTACATCAACGAGAACCGGCAGGGAGACTATCTTGACATTGAGCAGGTTGACAGCGACTTCCTAGAAGCGCACTTAATGGACAATGACAATGGCAACCTCTACCGCGGGTTCGATGGGGCCGATCTGAGCTATCGTGGCCCCGACCCGGACAGCTACCGTCCCTACTACCTCAAGAAGAACAACGAGGACGCGGACGACTATGCCGACATCATCGCGCTGACCGACGCGCTGACCAATAGCCCCGACGAGACCTTCCGCGCTGAGGCAGAGGCGGTGGCCGACATGCGCCAGTGGCTGCGCTGGTTCGCTGTTCAGGCGGTGCTGAATAACCACGAGGGAGCTTTGTGGATCGGACAAGGCGACGATTACTTCCTATACCACCGCCCTTCCGACGACCGCTTCATCCTCATTTCCTGGGACCACGATTCCACCTTCGTGCTTCCCGACAAGGGCATCTGGCTGCCCAACTGGTATGCAGGCGAAATTGTGCGCCGCATTCTGAACTATCCAGACTTCACTCGCTGGTATTATCGGGACATCGCCAGCATCGCAGCAAACGAGTTCTCGACGGCAGAGATGTACCCGCGCATTGACGCCTTGCCCCACGTCTTGAGCGATGGAGATCGGGAAGAACTCCGACATTACGTCACCGCACGCATCCCGGCGCTGAACGCAGAGATACCCAACACGACGCTCGCTATCACTACCAACGGGGGAGCGGATTTCCCCACAAGCCAGTCAGAGATCACACTGGAGGGGGAGTGTTCCCCCTTGCGCGACGTGTACGTCAATGGGAGCCCGGCGCGGGTGCGATATCCAACCGCGACGACCTGGCACTACACCAGCACGCTCTGGACGCGAGATAACGTTTTCGTCGTGACCGACGGGCTGCACATCCGCAGGATAACGGTTTATCACGATGACTTTCACGGCGGCACGCTGACAAAGGACACCACGCTCCTGACCAGCAGTTACCCGTACGCTATCACCGATGATATCATCGTCCCGGCAGGCGTCACGCTGACCATCCAACCAGGCGCGACGCTTCAGTTCCAGGCAGATCGGTATCTGCGCGCGAACGAAGGGGGACGGCTGTTGGCCGAAGGGACGAATACCCAGCCCATCGTCTTCACCCGACAGAGCGATGCCTACTGGGGCGGTATCCTCCTTGACCGCACTCAAGCCGACAACCGTATCACTCACGCGGTGGTCGAATACACAAAGGAAGTGATCGTCCAGCCACGCACGCACGGCGTCTCTGCCTATGGTTCGCGGATCACCATCGCCAACAGCATTCTTCGCCACACGGACGCCAGTGCCGCGGTTCAGACCTACCCTTGGGGTGACTACTATCCGGATATTCATCTGCTGCGCAACGAGATTTACGATGTCGAAAGCGACGCCGTACACGTCACGGAGGGATTTGCCCTCATCCAGGGAAACCACATCCACGATATCTATCATGGCATCTATGCGTTGGAAGGCATCGAGGTCAGCAATATGAGCACACCGGCGCTGGTGCTGGACAACCACATCCACGACATCTCCGACGATTGCCTGGACCTAAACTACTCGTCAGCCATCATTGCGCGCAACGAGTTGCACCACTGCGGCGACAAGGGCATCTCTATCGGGCACCCATCCTCCACGACGCTAGTGAACAACTTGATCCACACCTGCCTTGGCAAAGACGAGGACCGCTACAGCGGCGCCGGCATCGCGATCAAGGACGGTGCAGTCTCGCGCATCGTGAACAACACGGTGTCCAATAGCAGGCACGGCATCTACCTATACGAAGGACATCAGGGGCAAGGTGGAGGTGCCGCTACGGTGGTCAATACGATCCTGTGGGGCAACAACTCGGCATTAGACCTGGATTCGCTTTCGGCTGTCACCGTCACATACTCCGACATCGAGAGAGATAGTGGTGCCTGGCCCGGTGAGGGAAACATCAACACCGATCCTCTCTTCCGCCACCCGCAACGGGGTGACTACCGGCTCCAGGAGGAATCGCCGTGTGTTGACACAGGCACATCTGTGGGTGCGCCGGACGAGGACATCCGGGGTGTCTACCGACCCCACGGCGACGGATACGACCGCGGGGCCCACGAGTTTTTCGAGTTCTTTTTTTCCCATTTACCATCAATTCTACGGTCGCATTGATGCGCGTTAAGTGTTTACCGCCGAGATCGCTGAGAGCGCAGAGATGACAGAACGGGAAAATCTACACAGGATCAAAAAGAGCATTATCGGCGCCGCTATTGAGGTGCACCGCGCTCTGGGGCCTGGCTTTGGCTGGAGCCGTAACCGAGTTCTGGATCCCGCGTTGGCTTGTCGTGCTACGAGGGACGTGTTATAATCAAATCTGCAACCCCGCCCCTGTAGCTCAGAATGGATAGAGCAGGAACCTCCTAAGTTCAAGGTCGCGCGTTCGAATCGCGCCAGGGGCATTTTCTGCTTGCCGATCTAGCAGCTACCAGGAGCAAAATGATGACACCCGAGGAACGACTAGAGGTTCTCAAGATGATTCAAAGTGGTCAGATCACCGCTGACGAGGGCGCCCGCTTGTTGGAAGCGCTGAGAGATAGAGAGCGCCCACCGGAGGAACCTCGACCGGCAAGCAGAGGTATGGGGACACGTCTGTTCCGCATTCGGGTGACCGACCTGGAGACAGGGCAGCAGAAGATCGACATGCGCATGCCCTGGAGCTTGATCAGCGTGGGCGCCGATATGGGTGCGCGCTTTGCTCGGAAA
>Ga0180437_10007256_pt1 | contig 14505 bp, 15 predicted proteins | sample SS_ome_4_FD_132410 | JGI IMG/M metagenome (GOLD analysis project Ga0180437, IMG submission 132410) | Hypersaline lake sediment archaeal communities from the Salton Sea, California, USA - SS_3_D_1 metaG | ecosystem: Environmental > Aquatic > Non-marine Saline and Alkaline > Hypersaline >...
ATGGCGAAGCAAAAATTTGAGCGTACAAAGCCGCACATGAACGTAGGGACGATGGGACACATCGATCACGGCAAGACGACATTAACTGCGGCGATCACCAAGTACTGCCAGTTTCTGGGCCTGGGTGAATACCGGGAGTTCGATTCGATCGACAATGCGCCTGAGGAGAAGGAGCGCGGGATCACCATCAACATCGCCCATGTGGAGTACGAGACTGAAAACCGCCACTACGCCCATGTCGACATGCCCGGGCACCGTGACTACATCAAGAACATGATCACCGGTGCGGCCCAGGTAGACGGGGCTATCCTGGTGGTGGCGGCTCCCGACGGCCCGATGCCGCAGACCCGCGAGCACGTACTGCTGGCCCGCCAGGTGGAAGTGCCTGCCATTGTGGTCTACCTGAACAAGGTTGACATGATGGACGATCCCGAGCTGCTGGAACTGGTCGAGCTTGAGCTGCGCGAACTGTTGAGCGAGTACGGTTTCCCGGGAGACGAGACCCCGATCGTGCGCGGCAGCGCCCTGGAAGCGCTGGAATCCACCAGCACCGACCCGGATGCGCCGGAGTACGAGAGCATCAAAGAGCTGCTGCGGGTTGTGGATGAGTACATCCCCCAGCCGGAGCGGGAGGTGGACAAGCCCTTCATGATGCCGGTTGAAGACGTGTTCTCCATCAAGGGCCGCGGGACGGTAGTGACCGGGCGCGTGGAGCGCGGCAGGGTCAAGACCGGCGAAACGGTGGAAATCGTTGGCCTGCGGGACAAGAGCATGAGCACCGTTGTCACCGGAGTGGAGATGTTCCACAAGACGCTTGATGAAGGCATGGCTGGCGACAACTGCGGCCTGCTGCTGCGGGGCATCGAACGGGATGAGGTCGAACGCGGCCAGGTGGTGGCGGCACCCAACAGCATCACCCCCCACACCCGCTTTATGAGCGAGGTGTATGTGCTGCGCCGGGAAGAAGGCGGGCGCCACAAAGCTTTCTTCACCGGGTACCGGCCTCAGTTTTATATCCGCACAATGGATGTGACCGGCAACATCACCCTGCCGGAAGGCGTGGAGATGGTCATGCCCGGCGACAATGTCAACCTGCAGGTGGAGTTGATTGTCCCGGTGGCGCTGGAGCAGGGTTCCCGGTTCGCAATCCGGGAAGGCGGCCTCACGGTTGCCTCCGGCGTTATCACCCAAATTCTGGAGTGACCTGAGAACCACCACAAAATCAGCTGGTTCAGGTTAGGACTTTATGGCTAAAAAAGATGTTCGCCCGGTAATCACTCTTGAATGCACTGAGTGCCGAAACCGGAATTACACAACTGAAAAGAACCGCCGTAATGACCCGGGACGGATGGAGCTGAAGAAATTTTGCTCAACCTGCCGGAAACATACATTGCACCGCGAGACAAAATAAATTGTTGCGGGGTTCAATTAATAAGGCTCTTCCTGTCTGGTTGTATTAATAAGCAAGATAAAGCAGATAGAATACAGCCAGACTTAAATCACAGGCCAGTAGCTCAATTGGCAGAGCACCGGTCTCCAAAACCGGGGGTTGTGGGTTCGATTCCTGCCTGGCCTGCCTGAGATAGGGCAACGCCGTCTTGCGGGGCGGCGTTTTACCCGTATCAGTTTTTTAAAGGAGTGTTTATACTAAGGAGTTTCTGGTGGCAAAAGCAAATCGTGAAGAAAAAAAGGGTACTCGCAAACAACAGAATGCGGTTCAGCGCTATATTAAAGAGACGATTGGTGAGCTGCGCAAAGTCACCTGGCCAACCAGGCGCGAAGCTGCCAATTTAACCATTATTGTAATCATTGTTACCTTCGCTATGAGCGCCCTTTTGGGGATTCTGGATTTTATTTACACAAGGATATTTTCCATTATCCTGGGGTAAACCCTTCTTAGAAAAGCCCGCTTTCCAGAAAACTCAACCGCACTGCAGCAAAAGTGACTGAATTTGTTTTGATTGTATGACATGTAATAAGGAAACAGGAAAATGATTGAAGGATCCGACCAGGACGAGTTGTCAAATAATACGGTCGAAGTTCAGGGTTCCAACCAGGAAGAAACACCGGAACAGCCTGCTGTTGAACCGCGCTCCGGTGAAGAAAAAACGCGTTCAGATTCTCTGGAAGGGGAGCCTGATAAGCAGGCAGCTGCAGCAGCCGCCTCAATTATCGCAGACTACGAGGCTGCCGAAGCCTCCCGTGATGAAATCCTCTTCGATGGGGAATTGCTCTCAGAAAGTTTGCTTTCCGCTGAGGAAGACCTCTCCCCTGGTGATGACATCCCTGCCACGGAGGACCTCCAGGCTGTTAGCGAAGCTCCGACAGACGAAGATGACCGTTCATGGTTTGTTGTCCACTGTTACTCAGGGTATGAAAACAAAGTGCGCCATAACCTCGAACAGAGAATCGAAACCATGGGAATGAAGGATCTGATCTTCGATGTAGTGGTGCCCACTGAAGAAGAGATTGAAGTGAGAGAAGGAAAAAGGCGGACAGTAGAACGGCGTGTATTCCCCGGATATATTCTGGTAAACATGGTTATGTCTGAGGAATCCTGGTATGTGGTTCGCAACACACCGGGAGTAACCGGTTTTGTCGGTATGGGAACAACGCCTACCCCGCTGCGCACTGAGGAAGTGGCTCAAATCATCAAACGGATGGAAGCCGATGCCCCCCGTATCAAAGTTACCTTTAAACCTGGCGAGAGGGTCCGCATAGTTGATGGTCCATTCAACGATTTTCGCGGAACGGTAGATGAAATCGATATGGAAAAGGCCAAGGTGAGAGTAAGGGTCAACTTTTTTGGCAGAGAGACTCCAATTGAACTTGATTTTTTGCAGGTGGAAAAGGCTTAAGCGAAGCACAAAAAAAGAAAATTAATTTTAAAGAAGGTTAGTAACCGTAACCTGAATGTGGGAGGACGCCTGCCGCGCCCGATCGCACCACAAAGGAGAATAAAGTGGCAAAGAAACTTAAAGCAGTCGTAAGATTACAGATACCAGCAGGAAAAGCCAATCCTGCCCCGCCCATTGGCCCGGCTCTTGCCGGTCATGGAATCAACCTGATGGCATTCTGTAAAGAATACAACGCCCGTACATCCAGCCGGATTGGTGAGATTGTGCCCGCTGAAATCAGCGTATATCACGATGGTTCATTCTCGTTTATTTTAAAAACCCCACCCGCATCGGTCCTGCTCAAAAAAGCCGCCGGTGTTGAAAAAGGTTCCTCAAATTCCCCCCGGGAAGTTGTGGGCCAGGTCACAAACGCTCAACTGCGGGAAATCGCTGAGATCAAGATGAAAGACCTCAACGCAAACGATATTGAGGCTGCCATGCGCCAGATTGAAGGCACTGCCCGTAACATGGGGATAAATGTAGTAGGTTAATTTCCACCGGTTTTTACCCCTGGAAATAGAATTTTCCCGTGGGAGGACTGGAACAGTCCGCTCGCACCACAAAGGAGATAAAATGTCAAAACACGGAAAAAAGTTCAGGACTGCGGCTGAAAAAGTCGATCCGGAACGTAAGTACAACCCAAATGAGGCGATTACCCTGGCGAAGGAAACCGCCTTCGCCAACTTTGATGAAACGGTTGAAGTCCATGTAAAGCTGGGTGTGGATCCCCGCCATGCCGACCAGCAGGTTCGGGATGTAGTATTGCTCCCGCACGGGACCGGAAAAACGGTAAAAGTGCTGGTATTTGCCCAGGGCGATGGCGCAACACTGGCCCGTGAAGCGGGCGCCGACTACGTGGCTGATGATGATGAAATTGTAAAAAAGATCCAGAGCGGTTGGACGGACTTTGATGTTGCAGTTGCAACCCCCGATATGATGGGCCAGGTCGGCCGGCTTGGTAAAATTCTTGGGCCGCGCGGCCTGATGCCAAATCCCAAAGCTGGGACAGTTGTCCCTGAAGAAGATCTCCCCCGTGTTATTACCGAATCAAAAGCCGGCCGGATTGAATTCAGGCTTGATAAAACAGCCAACCTGCACGTGCCGATTGGCAAAGCCTCTTTCAGCGAAAATCAACTGCTTGATAACCTGGGAGCCTTTATGGATGCCGTCCGGAAAGCCAAACCCCCCGCGGCGAAAGGCACTTATATCCGTAAAGTGACTTTAACGACCACAATGGGACCGGGCATAAGAATTGATCCCGGCTTAACTCTCGCTCTTGAGGAGAGCAGCTAACTGTAATATAATATCCAAACGATTTAGCTTCGCCAGAGAAAGCAGGCGCTGCGCCAAAAACTGCCAGCTTAATTTCCTGCCCAGGTGAAGGCCACTCCAATCAAATAATCCTGAGAAATTCGGGTGGAGAGTCTTTGCCAGCACGCTCTGCGACGCAAAGACTTTTTTTATGAAAGGAGGTCAATAAGTGGCAATATCCAGAAAGAAAAAAGAAGAACTCGTCGATCAATATGCCGATTGGATGGACCGCAGCAAGGCTTTTATACTTACCGAATATGCCGGTCTATCTATGAAAGATGTTGATAAACTGCGCCAGAAATCTCGCCAATCAGGCGGTGAATTCCATATCGTCAAGAATACCCTGGGAAAGCTGGCGTTTGAAAAAATCGGCCTATCTTTCCCTCAAAGCGAGTTCGTCGGAAGCACTGCGATCGCATTCGCATTCGAAGATCCGGCGGCGATGGCCAAGATCCTTGCCGACTTTGAGAAAGAATCGGAATTTCTCAAAATCAAGTCCGGTTATCTGGAGAAGAAGCCGGTCGACAGCCAGAAAATCAACGCCCTGGCAAATCTGCCGCCAATGCCGGTAGTCCAGGCGCAATTGCTCGGTGTACTGATGTCTCCGGCGAACACACTGGCACGGCTTATTTCTGAACCTGCCCGCCAGATTTCTGCGGTTTTAAATGCTTATTCAAAAAAGGAAGAAGCGCAGGAAGCAGCATCATAAGTAATCTAAAATCAAATAAATACAAAAACAGGATATTAATTTAGGAGAAAAAATGGCTGATTTGGATAAATTAGTACAGGAACTCGGAAAGCTCTCAATTATTGAGGCTTCTGAACTGGTGAAAAAGCTGGAAGAGGAATGGGGCGTATCAGCTGCAGCTCCGGTAGCAGTTGCTGCTGCAGCTCCAGGAGCCGCCGCGGCTGCTGAACCCGAAGAAGAACAAACTGAATTCGATGTGGTCATTAAAGATCCGGGCCCTAAGAAAATCGAGGTTATCAAGGCAATCCGCCAGCTAACCAGTCTTGGCTTGAAGGAAGCCAAGGAGGTTGCTGAAACAGAAGGCGGTAAGGTTCTAGAAGGCGTCAGCAAAGACGCAGCTAACGACGCTAAATCAAAGCTGGAGGCGGCTGGCGCGACTGTCGAACTTGCATAAAAGGCGCAAATTGCCTGCCAGCATTCGGGCCACTAGGCTTAAAAATACTCAGGAATAATTAAATTTCAGGTTGTATAATATATAAAATAATCTGATCTCGAGTATATAAACATGGCAAACCAGAAGGGGCTGTCCAAGTGTCTGAACATTGAACAGCCGCCTTTTGGTGACCAGTCCTGTGGTATATTAATATAAAAGCCGGAGGGTTTATGACCGCTAGAATACTTGTAATCGAAGATGATGAAGCTATCCTCAAATTTTTGCGCCGGGGACTTGCTTATGAGGGATACCAGGTTGATACTGCCCTTGATGGGCAGTCCGGTTTAGCGCTTTCGCTCGACAACCAGTACGATTTAGTCGTTCTGGATTTAATGCTCCCAGGAATTGACGGGCTGGAAGTTTGCCGCCGGTTACGCGCCGGTGGGCCGGTACCAATATTAATTCTAACCGCAAAGGATGCGGTGACTGATCGCATTCAGGGTCTGGATATGGGCGCCGATGACTATATGACCAAGCCGTTCAACCTGGATGAGCTTTTAGCCCGCATTCGGGCATTGCTTCGCAGGGCTCAGCCAAGCCGGCCCCAGGTTCTCCGTTTTGCTGACCTCTCGCTGGATACCGGCACAAGGCAGGCCTCCCGAGGTGACCGGGTTATCTCCCTTACCGCCAAAGAATATGAGCTTCTCGAACTGTTCTTGCGCCATCCGCGCCAGGTGCTCACCCGTGATATGATCTTTGATCGCGTCTGGGGTTATGATTTCGGCGGCGAAAGCAATATCATTGAAGTTTATATCCGCTATTTGCGACAAAAACTGGAAGCTGACGAAGAACCCCGCCTGATCCACACAGTCCGTGGGATGGGTTACGTCCTGCGCGAAGAAACCTAGCCGACGCGAATGTCACTGCGCGCCCGTCTGGCGTTCCTTTCAACAACCATCGTTGGGGGAATCTTATTAATATTCGGGATGGCAGTTTACATCTCGGTGAGTCTCACGCTCACCCGGCAGGTGGACCAAACCCTCACCCGGGCGGCTTCTCAGATCATCGGAAATGCACGCGCCGGCCGGCTGGGGGTCACCCTGCCAGAACTCGATCTGTTTGCAGACGTATATGTTCAGGTCTGGGGGAAAGACAGCCAGCTCGAATCCGCCTCCCAGAACATTCAGGGTTTCAACCAGCCGCTCGATCCGGCTGGTTTTTATAATACTGAGCCTGTCTTTAACGACATCGGTGTGGGTAACGCCCGCCTGCGGGTGCTCACAGTCCCATTGATCATTCGCAGCAACGAACGCATCATTGGGACTCTCCAGGTCGCAACCAGTCTTGTAATGATCGACACTATCCAGAATGTCCTTCTGTATGTCCTTTTCATTGGGGCGGCTGTTTCGATGACAATCGCCGGGGTTGCAAGCTGGTTCAGCACCAAACAGGCTCTTTCACCCCTGGAAGATGTGACCCGGACTGCCCTCCATATCACACGCGCCGATGACCTTTCACGCCGGATTCCCTACAAGGGCCCACCTGACGATGAAGTCGGCCAATTAATCCATTCATTCAATAAAACTCTCAGCCGCCTTGAAAATCTATTTAATACCCAGCGGCGCTTTATCGCTGATGTCGGCCATGAACTGAGAACGCCTCTCACGGTTATCAAGGGAAACGTCGACCTGCTCCGGCGGATGCAGTGCGTGGATGAGGAATCCCTCAACGGCATTGACAATGAAGTCGGGCGCCTGACCCGCCTGGTTGGGGATTTGCTGCTCCTGGCGCAGGCCGAATCCGGAAAACTGCCGCTGGTGAAAACCGACGTCGAATTGGATACGCTTGTCCTGGATGTGCTTAACCAGATGAATGTGCTGGCAAAAGACCGGGTAAACCTGCGCCTGGGAGAAATCGACCAGGTTCTGGTTTGCGGCGACCGGGACCGCTTGAAGCAGGTGCTGGTGAACCTGGTAGGAAATGCGATCAAATACACCCCCCCTGGAGGGGAGGTTGTTATCGGGCTGTGCAAAGAGCAGAACAAAGCCCTGGTGACCGTTAGTGATAACGGGCCGGGCATACCGGCTGAGGACCTGCCGCACATCTTCGAGCGCTTTTACCGCGGCGAAAAATCACGCACCCGCTCAAGGGACGGCAAGGGTTTTGGACTCGGTCTTTCGATTGCCTACTGGATTGTTCGCAGCCACGGGGGAGGGATAGAGGTTGCTAATAATCAACCGAGCGGCACGACGTTTACCGTCTGGCTGCCGCTCGCTGAAAATAACTGCCAGGAAGATTAGCTGTTAATCTCTGATTGATCCCTGGAAATCCTTGCCGACAGTGTTGAAAGTGGGCTCGGGAGCCAATGCCGGATTCCCCGACCGGCCACCTGGCTTCGGCGCAGGCTGGAATTTCTTTCCCGGGGCGGCGCGCACCGTTGTCGGTACACTCTCGTAATCATTCCGGCGCTTGCTGGTTGAGGGTTCCGATCCATTGCGCCTGTTGTTTGAGCGCGGTGTCGGTAGATGTTCTGGTTCGCCCTGGCTGAATAAACGCCCTCCGGCTGCTGAAAATGAGCCGATAATCAGCACCCGGATAAGCCAGACCAGTACTGAAACGAAGATCGGGACAAAGACCAGCAGGGTCTCACGCCCAACTACCGCGTTGCCCAAAGCCTGATTGCCCGCGATCGCCGTTGAAACGCCCCACCAGGTGAGCATCGCGTTCATGGTTGCTGCCAGCAGCCATGCTCCGAACAGGTACCAGATCTCATTTTCCCCTTTGCTCCCCTCTTCGGGTGTGAACAGGCGGGCGATACCGGCAAAATCAATTGCGCAGAAGGCAACCGCCAGGATAGTGGCCCATTTCAACCCCAGAAACTCTAAATCTCCCAGCAGGTCCGAAAGCGCAAACTCTGTGGTGCTGAAGTTAAAGATCTCAAAAGCCGCCAGAGCAGTCAGGATAATAACACCAAAAGCCAGGCCGCGCCTTACCTTAATATTCTTCAGTGACACCCAAATACCTGTTTTGCTCATTACTTGTGAACTCATAATTAACCTCCTGTTTTATTTCAACTGTTTTTTTAATTTTCTGGCATATGGTTGACAGAATGGTCTTTCGCAACTATAATAGAACATGTGTTCTTTTTTGTCAATAACCCCTTTTTTATGTTCTTTTAATCTTTTTTCTCGACAGGAGGCCCGTTTTGAGAGGCGGAGCACAGTTAATTGTTATCGGCACGCTCGCCGGCAGTCTGTTCCTGGCAATCGTATTGTGGAAAATCTCGACAGACCTGGTTCTACTCCCCAAACGGGATCCAGCGCTTTCAAGCGATCTGCACCCCCAGGGAGAGGACTTTGTGAAAAAGAACCGGGATAGCGAAGGTGAAAAGGAAAATGGTCCCCAGGAATTCGCGGCCGAAGATTGCGCAGTCAGCCAGCGTTATCCCAGAAAGGTGCACCGCTGGTGCGGGTTGATCACCCACTACGCCAAACAGCGCGATCTCTCCCCCAATCTGGTCGCGGCCCTTATCCTGCAGGAAAGCGGGGGGAATCCGGACGCTTACTCGAGCAGCGGGGCAGTCGGTTTGATGCAGGTTATGCCGCGCGATAGGCTGGCGGCTTATTTTTTATGCGTAAACGGGCCCTGCTTTAAAGACCGGCCTTCCAAAACGGAATTATTCAACCCGGAATTTAACTTGAAATATGGCACAAGAATGCTGGCGCGCCTGCATAAAAAACACAGGGATTTGAGAGAAGCATTGAGATTCTACGGGCCAATGGATGTCGGGTATGCTTATGCTGATAAAGTGCTGGCGATATATGACGCCCACCGCCAGTAAAAGCGGTTCGGATAACCCGCTTCCTAATCATAAAATTCAACCTGGTAGTTAATAAAGTTCCCGTCCTGGTAGATAAATTTCCCCGAGAAAAATCCGCTCCGGTTCAACCAGGGCAGAAAATAGCGGTCCCCCTCCCATAATTCCAGTTCGGTCAATTTTTGATCATCAATCCATCGCAATTCCCCTTCTGTTGAAGGGATTAACTCACCCTCAAACTGATCCACAACAAACACGAAAGCGTACCAGTCTTCATTATTGGCGAAAGCCGGGAAAGTAAGCAGTCCCTTCAGTGACAGCCCGGTTGCAGTCAGGCCTGATTCTTCCAGGATCTCACGCCGGGCGCACTCCTCGGGGGATTCTCCGGTTTCAAACTTGCCTCCCAGCCCGTTCCATTTCCCTTTATGGATGTCATCCTTCTTTTTTGTGCGGTGTAGCATCAATGTGTTCCCCTGATGGCGAACATAGCACAGCGTTGCCAGTTTCATCCTCACCTCTTTTTCCTTCACATAAATCGCTGAAGCCCATAATAACGGTATATTCCTGCATTAGTAATTTAACCATATCATCTCTTCCGGTTGGGGCCTCGCGGGTGAAAAAATTACGGCGCTCATCAACAAGTTAGGACATTTGTCCGTGAGCGCCGCAAAATAATCCGGGGTTATTGTCCCTGTTAATTACGGAGGATTATCCCTCCTCTCGCTCGCCAAGCTGGCGGTCTAGCAGCAGGATGACAGTATCTTTTTCGCCAAACATTTTCAGTGTCTCAACGATTTCGCTGGCGCTTTTTTCCTCTTCCACCTGCTCGTCGATGAACCAATGCAGCATGATCTGAGATGGGTAATCTTTCTCCTGCGTGGCGATTTCATAAATGTTATTGATCATCCCGGTTACTTTCTGCTCGTGTCCCAGCGCAGTTTCAAAGATTGCGAGCGGGGAATCCCATTCAACCGGCGGTTGGTCAATTGCCCGCAGTTCAACCCGCCCGCCGCGCTCGTTAATAAAATCGAAGAACTTCATGGCGTGCTCAACTTCCTCGTTGCTCTGCATGCGCATCCAATGCGCAAAACCCGGCAGGTTCACAGCCTCAAAGTGGGCTGCCATCGAGAGATAGATATAAGCCGAATAGAGTTCGTTTTTTATCTGTTCATTCATCGCTTCCTGTACTTTATCGCTGAACATCTTTTTTCTCCTTTTATAATGCTATGGATTTGATTATTTATTGGGTTACCCTTTAAATATATCACCAGGATAGCCAGATAATTATTTAAATCGTATCAGAAACCAAGTTCTTTCAGGGTTTCATCCGGGCTCTTTCGGCCTGGGGTTGCGCCCGATCGGCCAGTCAGTTGCTCCCAGAATGTTTGGTCATAGCGCCGTGATCGCACTGGCAGCGGCATCGGCACTCCCCATCCCAGCAGCAGAACCTCCTCCTTCTCCTGCAGGTGCGCCAGCATTCCCCGCAGCGTTTCGCGGCCAGCCAGCCCGGAGAGGACCGCCCGGATATCCTCGTCGTCTCCCAACCAGCCTGAAACCCGTGTACCTAACTGCGACATCACTTCATCGTAAATCTGGGATGGGCGCTGGTCGACGATCACCAGGGTCACGTAATATTTGCGCATTTCGCGGGCGATTGTACTGAATGTGGTCTGCCCGGCCATCTCCCGGTTCAACAGTTTGTGCGCTTCTTCCAGCACGATCACCAGCGGCCGCGGTTCCGCTCCCCCTTTTGTGTGGTACTCGTTTGTATGCTTTTCCCAGGCCTGCCTTATGCGGCGGGTCAGCAGGTTGCTCACCAGCAAGTAATCCAGGTCTGAATCAAACCTGCCAAACGAGAGGATCACGTGCTGCCCCGCCTCCAAAGCCGCAATGATACTGGAGATGGTATCAGCCGCCGGCTCTTCCACCACATACTGCCTGTTGAACACCCGCCCTAGCTTGGAATGTAACCCCTCTGCAGCCATAACGTTTATACCAACTGAATTAGCCCATGCAGCAATACTATCTGGATGCGGAGCCTTTTTCCCGGATTCATCTTCAACCGTTCTACGGGTCATTTTTCTGAATTTGTTGAACCAGTTGCCCCTCTCAAACGAACTAACCAGCCCTTCGAGAGTATTAGGTGTGGTTTCGCGCAGATTCAATTCGCGCGTCAGCAGTTCTATATCCTCCGGCATAATATCGCTCTCGGCGATCTCCAGGTTAAAATCCGGCGTCCTGCCCTGGATCTGGGTCCCGCCACCCAGCCCGACCACCCGCACTTTTGCCGGGAACTTGTCCCTTAAACCATTCACCAGCTGGCCAGAATCCGATTCGGGATAATCGTAGGCGTATTCGTTGTGCATATCGAAGACCAGGATTGAGGCTCTGGCGCGCTTGATCAATCCCGCCACCAGTAGCCTGGTCAGGAATGATTTACCCGTTCCGGTAGCCCCAAAAACGCCTGACGAGCGCTGGACAAATCGGTCTAGGTTCAGGCTGACCGGGTGATCCTGCTCGCGTGTGGTTCCAATTATGAAATTTTCTTCCTTTTCAGGCTTTCCAAAAATCTCGGCGATGTCTCCCTCATCCGCCATCCTGACCGGCGCATGGTGCGGCGGCAGGCTTTTCACCGGCAGCGGTCTGGGGTGCTCGCGCAGCCCTGAGTCGATCCCCTCAACCCAGCGTTTATACTCCTCGCTCCCTGGTTCCGGCCCCCTCTCGAGCATCAGCGCCGGCAAAACCACCAGATTGGTATATAGAGTCTTGCCGTGCAGTAGCCTGGCAAGGTTTCCCGGCAACCGTTCTTCGCTCTGCTCATCTGCGAAGCGCGGGTCAGTTGCGCCCAGCTGCATGTCTATCACCAGACCGTAATAATTCCAGTCCCCGCTCTCAATCACTACAAATGCCCCTTCCTGGATGCTCTGCGGGGAAACAATCAGGCGCACCCGCAGGTTTTCCCGCAACCCGCCGCCGACAACATATCCGATCAAACCTATCTCTGTAAAACCTGTGTTATCCATATATTCGCCTTATCTGATCAAAATTCGTTTATCTATCCAGAGGGTTAAATCTGGAGAGTGTCTCCCAGCGCTCCCAGCACACTCATCAGTGTGGGATAATCGTCCCGCAGGATGGTGATCAATTCCGCCGCAGCCTCATTTGACCAGCCTGTATCTCCAGCGGTGCGGTGGGCCTCAGCCGCAAACCGGAAATGGGCAGCCATCAACTCCGCTGGCGGTGTTTCGGCTGCGTTTAGGATATGGCGGAAATACCCAAATTTGCCCGCCGATGTGAACCGCCGCATTTCATCACCCTCGCACAGGCGGATTATATCCAGGCTCAAGGGCGGTCGCGGTGGCAGCAGGTGGTAGATCTCCTCATTCTGCTGGTAGCCGATGCACACCACACTCATCTCCACAGGTACATTCCGGTTTACCCTGTTGTCTGCAATCACGCTGCTTTCATTTACATCCGCCGTCACAAGCTGCCGCACAAGCCCGTCATCCTCAATCCGGATATCCTGGATCAATCCGAATATCTGGTATCCGTTATCCTGGGGGACAGTTACCATCGCTCCAAACGAGGGCTGCTGGGATAACGAGACCTTGCAGCCGGCTACAAAATCTTTTATTCCCGCTCGTAAAAGACGGCCTATTTCGATAGAAGACATATCGTTGTTTTTCATGCATATCTCCGCTAAAACTCTTTACAGGCTCTTCAATTTGCTCTTTGGAGAGGGTGCGCCAACTGCAACTCCCCTCCGGCGCAGTTCACCCAGCAGCATCTCGGTGATCTGCTCTTTTTCCGCTATGGTGACCAGCGCGGTTTCATGTGCCCGGTGCAGCAGGTAAGGGTAAGGCCGGTTGCCCAATATCCGGCACTGCTCAACCAGAACCGCCTGCAGGTCGTCCAGTTTATCCTGGTTCCCAGCCACCCAGGCTGGGATCTCAACCCGCACCAGCTGGGGATTCGCCTCCCGGCCCACATTCAGATAGAAAAAATGCAGCGCCAGCCCTCCGGTGTATTCCCGGGTTGTACGCGACTGCAGGCGAAACACACCTGACCTTTCCCCGCTCTTCAACACAGCGCTGAAGAGAACCCGGTCCTTTACCCCGCGCAGCGGGTGTTCCTTTCTGATATTTGGCAGCCGGTCCTCTTCAATTAATCCGGTCTCCAGAAACCGGGTAATCAAGTTTGCTGCCGGGTTGTCCACATATCCACAAACAGTCACCCCCAGCCTCTCCAGGTGGAACAGGGTTTGTTTGTATTCCTCCAGGCTCTGTTTAAAATCCGTCCAGCCCTCGCCCCTGCTTGCGCCCCATAATTCAACCGGGCCATCAGTCAGGGCGGTCACCGGAGCCCGGCTTTCGGCTGCCAGTTCGGCCAGCCAGCGGCGTTCGTTTATATCCCGCAGCAGTGAGAACTGGAAATCGCCCATCATTCCCGTTTCGTTGTAAAGCTGGTTTTCATACAGCAGCCGGCTGTTTATTTTTATCTGGGGCGGGCCGGGGTCGCCCCCCCGTATGATCACTGCCCCCAAATTGATCAACCCGAAATTAACCTCCCCATGCAGGTCCGGGATGATCTGGGAGCCGTCCACCGCAATTAAAGTCCCCTCCGATATTCGCCCTGGTAGGGTGTAACTGGAAGTCAGGCTGTTTTCCAGCGGTATCCCGCAGCGCAAATTGTTGTCAAATTTTTCAACCACTCGCTCCGCTTTCCGGCGCACGTTTATTATTTCATCCGGCTCTCCTTCCAGCAGGGCTGCCGCCAGTTTATAAAGCTCTACTAGCTCCCTGGCCCGCTGGGGCGCTTGCTCGCCTACCGCCCTGATCTGCTCCCCGATTCTCTGAAAATCTACTGCCATACGCGCCCCGTTTATAAACCTTATGTAATTTGTCCTTAATCCAGAACCTCTATCCGGAATGATTTTTAATCCTATCGTCTTTCCGGCTTCCCATTTTAATTCCTGAACCGTTTCGCGGCAAGCCGCCTCGACCCGAGATTTAACCTGATTTGTGCTAAAATCTATTATTTCAATCTTGATTGGCATATTTTTAATTAGTGAGAAATATTCTGTTGAAATCGTCTAAACTGATCCCCATTCTGCTGCTGGTCGCCATATTTCTGGCATCCTGCCGGGTTATCATCCCGCCCACGCCGGTCATGCCTACCCCGCGCGCGACCCAGGAGATTCTCAACTCTCCGACCTCAACCCTGTCTGCTGCCCCCCCCACCAGCCCTGCCTCCAGCCCAGCCGCCCAACCTACCGTCGAGCAGTTAAGCTCTCCCGGAGAACTTGCGCCGCTGGCGGAGATGACCTCGGGTAATTTTTCGACCAGTACAGCCATCGAAT
>Ga0180437_10007257_pt1 | contig 14504 bp, 8 predicted proteins | sample SS_ome_4_FD_132410 | JGI IMG/M metagenome (GOLD analysis project Ga0180437, IMG submission 132410) | Hypersaline lake sediment archaeal communities from the Salton Sea, California, USA - SS_3_D_1 metaG | ecosystem: Environmental > Aquatic > Non-marine Saline and Alkaline > Hypersaline > Sediment...
ATCGCACGCACGAACACAGAAACCACATCCATTGCACTTATCGCTGTCCACAATGATTGAACCGTCCTCGTCCTTGTCCAGTGCTTTTTCAGGGCATGATCTAATGCAAGGAGCATCTTCACATTTTTGGCATGCTAACGCAATATTAAAGATTGGTTCGATTCGTACACGATGAATTCGAGTGTTAATTGGATTAAACTCTCCATCATGGACAAAGCTACACACACTCTCACATGTCTCGCAACCCGTACAGAGCTCTGGATCTACTACGATGAATTGGTGAACTCGTTTTCTTTTGACTGACATTTATTTCTTCTTACCTCCAGAGGCTGGTTTTAAATTTCCAATAACGAAATCGAGACCTAATCTTTTCAAAGTCGCATCAGTAGGAATTCCTGTCTCTGTATCCCAACCACGTGCTTCATAGTATCCACTGAGAAGTTTTTGATAACCCTCTTCTTTGAGTGTTACGCCCTTAGCTGGGCCTTTAGTGTGAGCTTCTTTAAAGAACTTTTCTGGTGGATGATCGTCCGCTCTTGTCCACCCCTCACGTATGTTAAAGCATTTTGAGAGGTTGACAATTGCTTCTCCTCTAAGATTAATAGACTCTTCCGTATGAGGAATTCCAGTAACTAATTCATAGACTTTTGCCATTTCCTCATCGCTTTCATAAATTCCACGAGTGAATTTACAAATAATATAAGAATCAATGATTGCATAAATATCTTCGACCGAAATAATAGCTTTTGCTCGTTCAAGTGGTTGATCATAGGCAAAACGGTCAAACTTTCCTTTTGCATCGAGACCATAAGCTCCATTACGTAAGTGACAAGCTCCCCGAATGGATACGCTTTCACCTACAGCAAAGGAGGTCATTCCATGAAGGTCAAAAGCTGGCATTTCTAAGCCCTTGATGTGCATACCATAATAACCGGCATTCTTCCGACCCATTTCTTCTAACCGTATACCCGCTTGTCTAGTGCCATCACCGAAAATTTCTCCTGCGAATCCTTTTCCCATTATCATTTCTTCAGTGAATCGAACCAGATTTTTGGTAGAACCAAATGGTAGTTCATAACCTAAATCCTTTTTAGTGATTAACCCTACTTCAAAAAGCTCGCAAGCCATTGCTGCTGTGACGCCGCCACTAATAGCATCGATGCCCAAATCGTCACATAATTGAATGCATTTAAATACCGTCGGCCAATCAGAACATCCAGTATTTGTGCCAAATGAATAACACATCTCTACATCCACAGATGCAAAGAGGTCAGGGTAATCTGGATGTGTTTTTGGGACTCTTGCAATATGATCACATGCAATAGAACACTGCGAACATGCGACTTTTTTGACTACCCAATCGATATTTAATGTATCACCTGTAAATGCACCATTATCTATTTCTTCCCATGTTCCTTCGCGGTAATTCTTTGTTGGCATCATACCTAACTTATTATAGCTAGTCAACCCCGCAGGGGTTCCTAAGTCGCGATATTTTGCGGTAGCAGGACCATTGGCGACTTTAATTAATTTCTTTGCCATCTTATAGAATTCCGTAGGATAGGCAACTTTGATTCCTTTTGTACCTCGGAAAGCAACAGCTTTAAGGTTTTTTGACCCCATAACTGCACCCATTCCTGTTCGACCAGCTTGTCGATTACGATCATTAGTAATACACCCCATCCTACTCATTCGTTCTCCAGCAGGTCCAATTGACATGACTGCTAATCTTTGATCTTGAAATTCTTCACGTAATAATTCTTCGGTCTCAAAATTTCCTTTCCCCCATAAAGTTTTCTCACACGGCTCTACATAATAATCATCGTCATCAACAACAAAATATGAGGGTTCTGACGCCTTTCCTTTGAACACAATCATATTAATTCCCGCTCTACGCGCTTGAGCTCCTACAGAACCGGAAGAAATAGCCATACCAAACATATTGGTCAGCGGTGATTTAGCAAAAACTCCATATTTAGAGCTTGTTGGAAGAATCGTAGTAGGAAAAGGGCCTATTGCCCATACAAATATATTATCTGGACTTAATGGGTCCACACCAGGTTTTAGCTCATCCCATAATACTTTTGCACCAAAGCCATATCCCCCAATCCAATCTCGACAGAATTCATTAGAGAGCGTTGTTTTGTTAATTTTTCCATTGCTTAAATCAACGTCGAGTCTTACTTGAGAATACCCTTTTACTGTGTCTGGGATTGATATTTCTTTAGATTTACTCATATTCTACACTTACTTTTATATAATGTTATTTTATTTTTCTGAACAATTTAATATAGATAATAACTCTTTATTAGGTTATTTGTTAATCTAAATAACCTTATGCTTTAGTTATTCCCTAATAATAAATTCAAGAAAAATCTGTATTGAATGATTTAATTTAGAATTAATTTTTATTTTATTTAAAATTCCCTAATTTTCATCTATTACATAGAGATAGATAAAAATTTCGCAATCTTTTGATGAAAAAGTTAAAACTTATGAAAAATATTACTAAGATATTATAAATCTATACAAACCAACTAAATAGATTATTAAGCTCGAATTCTATTAAAGATAATACATTTTAAAAGGTGAGAAACGAGATTTGGACTTCTTAAATTTTTTAAAGAATAATGTGGTTGCTGCTACTGGGTGTACAGAACCAATTGCTGTTGCTTACGCAGTATCTTTGGCATATCATGCTCTTTTTCAAGATAAGATCACTCTTGATGCATATAACAACTTTAAATTTTCTAAAGAAGTACCCACAATAAATATCAAAAACCTTAAGCTGATTAAGATCGAAGTAGATCAAAACGTCTATAAGAATGCCTATTCAGCTATAATACCTGGTACTGACAATTTACAAGGAATCGAAGTTGCTGCAGCATTAGCACTATATTTGAATCCAAAAGACAAATTAAATATCTTTAATAATATAGAGAAGCCTAGTATAGATAAGATTGGGCAAATTCTAGAAAATAAGATAATTGAAGTGTCATACATAGAAGGCTCACCTAATGATTATTCGTTAAAAATTCTCATTTCTTTACAATATATCTATCATGAGAGATTAAGAACTTCCCGTGTGAAAATTTATGAAACGCATGATAATGTGGTTGAAATTAGTGTGGATGGAGCAACTCTGTACAAGGAACTTGAAGATCAGATCAATAATGAGAGTGAAAACCTTTCAATAAACTTAGAAGAAATTTTAAAATCGGTTGAGACGGCGAATGATTTGGTTTTAGAAGAAGTGAATAGGGGAATTTTAATGAATTTAAAAATAGCTAATGAGGGATTAACTAAACCATATGGGCTTAATATCGCAAAGTTTCTAAAGCAGATTTTTAAGGAAGAGGGATGTTCTGACTCTATTCTTTCTGAAATACGAACTAAAGTAGCTTCAGCAGGAGATGCAAGAATGGGGGGTAGCAATCTGCCAGTCATGACAAGTTCGGGATCAGGGAATATGGGCATAACTGCGATTATACCCGTGGTTATCATGGGAGAACGAAAATATATACCGCAAACTAAAATTCAAAGAGCGGTTCTATTATCTCATATCATTACTTCGATTGCGGATAAATATCATGGGCATTTATCCTTATTATGTGGTGCTGCCATCAAGGCTGGTTTTGGAGTAGCGGCAGCTATTACTTATTTATTGAATGGTTCCCATTCTCAGATTAACAATGCTATCAACCTCATGGCTGCAAATAATGTTGGTTTTCTTTGTGATGGGGCGAAACCTGGATGTGCATTAAAAATCTCTACAGCAGCGGGGATTGCAACCGAGTGTGCACTAATAGCATTACAAGATAATTTGATTAATTCTGATAACGGAATAATTTTTGAGAAATCAGATGAAACATTAAAAGGCATCGGAAACATCTCCCGTGCGCTTTATCCTTTCAATAAAGAAATTATAGATTTATTAGAAAAAAGTAATAAAAATTAAACTAAAACTTAATGCCCCTACTTTTTGGTTTTTAGGCTAACCATCCTTTTGAGTTGTGCAATCCTCTTTTCTTTCCATTCCTTGGTTTGATCGACTGGGATGATGTATTGTTCTATTAAACCTTCTGAAAGTAAAGAATTTATTAAATTATGGGCTTTTTCGTTACGAGAAATAATCATTGAATATCCTGAAGGTGCTCCAGAAGCACCTACACTAATATCTGAGAATTTTCCAGTAAATTCATCGCAATCATGACAATGGTTTCTCACTGCTGGATCTAATTTTGTGATAGGGATTTCAAATTCTTGGTCCTCATTGTTTTTTATGAAAAAATTCTTTTTTATCCATGTTTTTTTAATATTTTCCGCATCAAGTTTAGTTTCTTCATTGATGATTTCATAAAGTTTGTCGTACTCAAAATTTTCAAAACAAAATAAGCTAATACAATACTTAACAACATGAGCAGGTTTTAAATGGAGAAATCGCATCTTTCCTATTGCGCGAACTTGGCAAGGAGTCCCAACAAATGCTAATCTTAATTGTTCGATGTCAAATATTCCCTTTTTTTCGATGATTTCAAGAGAGAGATGATATAAATCTTTTAAAGGTAGAATCTGGGATGAAATCGAATATCGTGTTCCTGAAGCTTTTAATAAATCTTCTTTCTCATAGACTATCATTGGAACTGTGTTCAAATTCGTATCATATTGAGATACAATAGCCGCATCTATCTTGTTTTTATCGAATAAGTAGGAAAGGATTGTGGTGACAATGCCACCATCTTGACCAACTTCAGCAATTGCTTTTCTTGTGGTTTTTGCCGCTAGTATATCTTCAATATGTCCTAACTCATCCTCAACCTTGTAATAATCATTAATTTTATCTTGAATAGTATCTGTTTGAGGGCAAATAAAATAACATAATCCACACTCGGTACAATTTTCTACGGTATCGGGAGATTTGTATTTTGGAGTGTAGCCGTCCATTTTAATTACATTAAATCCTTGACTTTCGCAATATGCAACACAAGCTCCGCAGGAACAACACAATCCAGGGTGAATTATAGTCTCAAAAAGGTCTTTAAACACTTTTACTTCTTTTTGGGAAGCATTATTTTTTGATTCTGTCATTTTCTCTATACCTATTATCCTATTAATATCATTAACAACTTTCAAGTTCAATTAAGCCTAACTTTTTCGGGATTTGAGATTCTCCCAATTCTCTAACCTTATCGGTAAAATCGGTTATTAATTCTGCAAATTGTTTTCCTTCACTTGCAGAAATCCAATGTAGTCGAAATCTTTCTTCTTCAATTCCTAGGCTCTTTAAAAGGTTAGTTAAATGTTCCATTCTTACTTGAGCTAATTCGTTTCCAGAGATATAATGACAATCTCCAATATGGCATCCGGTAATTAAGACGCCATCAATACCGTTTTTGAACGCATTTAAAATAAACGTAGGCTCAACCCTTCCAGAACACATCACTCTAACGATGCGTATATTTGGAGGATACTGAAATCGTGAGACTCCTGCTAAATCTGCTCCTGCATACGAGCACCAATTGCAGCAGAACACTAAAATCTGAGGTTCAAAACTATTATTCTGACTTTTCTTTTTTGCCATTTTCCTCTATTCTCCTCTATTCATTTTGACAAGCTTTTAGATCTATTCCAGTAAGCAAGTCAATTTGTTTTTTAATTTGAAATTTGCTGAAATGTTTTTGATCAATTGCTCCTAATGGACATTCGGCAGCGCACGCTCCGCATCCTTTACAAACAGCATCGATAATATGAGCCTTCTTTTCTGTGATTGTATATAAGCCCATTTGTTTAATTGTTTCCACCATTTCTATCGCATTATAAGGACAAATTTCAGCACATCGACCACACCCTATACATTTCTCAGGTTTTACTTGAGACGTGATGCCTTCTGTTTCAACCTCACCTTTGACCATTAGCATGGCGGCTCTTCCCGCAGCTCCATATGCTTGAGTAATACTTTCATCAATCCACTTTGGCCAATGAGCGCCACCACATAGAAATATTCCAGATGTTGCGAAATCAATTGGTCGCAACTTTACATGGGCTTCTAAAAAGAAACCATCCTTAGTGGTTGGAACCTTTAGCATCTTTGCTAAATTTACTGTGCCTTTTGAAGGTATTTCTGGTGTTGCTAATATTATTAAATCTGAATTATATTCCACCTCACATTCCGCTCCGATATTATTATATTGGACGTGAAAGTGTTTTTTATTACTCCTTATCATGATTTCATCAATAGAACGATATCGTTCAAATGATACTTTTCTCCTTAATTCTCTCCAGAGAGTCTCTGCATTAAGATCCGAAAATTGGAGTTCTCGATATAAAACGTGGATGTGTGCTTTAGGATTGATCGCTAATAGTTTTTCTATATTTTTAAGTGCTACTTTACAACAAATATTACTGCAATAGGTCTTTACCGAGTCTCCTTGATTTAATTCATTTTTTCTTTGATCTACACATAAAATTATAGTAGCATCCTTAAATCCTGGAATCTTGGTGTCTTCAAGACCTTCTAATTCGTTTTGAGTCATTACGCGTTCAGGGTACTCCTCAAATGCTTCCTTCCACCTATCTGTGTCAGATTGATTGGTTCCTGTTGCTACAATGATGGTACCGACTTTAAATTCTCGAAGATTAGAATTTTCGTTAACATCCTGGACTTTTACTTGATAATTTCCTACAAATCCATAAATATCTTGAATAGTTGTATTGGTTAAGATATGAACTTTAGGATTATTTTTAAGATCGTTTATATAATTTAGGATATCACGTTTATGCAAAGTTATATCATAAAGGTCGATAAATTCTATCGCATTTCCTCCTAAACTAGCCTTTTTTTCTACAATATACACATCAAACCCTTGATTGGCAAGATTATGAGCCGCAATAATACCGGTAACTCCTCCGCCTATTATTAAACTTGCTTGTTCAACAGGAACCTTTATTTTTTTTAATGGACGTAGATTGACCACCTTCCCTAGATACATTCGAATAAGATCTTTTGCCTTCTGAGTAGCTTTTTCGGGCTCGTTTTGATGAACCCAGGAATCTTGATCTCGAATATTTACTAATTCAAATAAAAAGGGATTTAATCCCGCTTCTCTGAGTGTATTTTGAAATAATGGTTCATGGGTTCGGGGTGTACAAGAAGCAACTATAAATCGATTAAGATTATGTTCCTTAATCATTTCTTTTATCTGTTCTTGTGAATCTGAACTACATGAATACATATTCTCTTCAGCATGCGATACGTATGGTAAACTTTTAATATATTCAACCACTTCTGCAGTGTCAACAGTACCCGCAATATTTATTCCACATTGGCAAACTAAGACTCCAACTCGGGGTTCCTCATCAACCATGATAGGTTTTTCTGGGGGATATTCTATTTCCTTAATATTTTGAAATCGTACTGGATATAACTTTTCACTTATTCTTGCTGCACAAGCAGAACCTTCCGCGACGGAATTAGGAATATCTTTAGGTTTACGTGAATATCCCGTAAAATATATATATCCGTCCTCGCATGCAGCAATTCCTTCATCATTTATATATCCTAGTTCATTATGTCCTACATTCAAACAATCTAAGAATTGATAATACCCTTTATTGGGAAAAAGTGCACTGGCTAAGACTGCCATGTCTACTTCATTTGTTTCCACTACCCCTTTACTGATATCCTCATAATATAAAATCAATTTACCATTATCCGGATTTTCTTTTACCATAGAAACTCGTCCATTGACGTAATTTACTCCATACTCTTCTCTGCTCTTAACGATAAACTCATAGAAATTCTTGCCTTTAGCTCGAATTTCGGTATTAAAAATGAAACATTCTGTATCCGGAGAGTGTTCTTTCGTAATGATTGCTTGTTTAGCACTAGACATACAACAAATTGATGAGCAATATTTTTTACACTCTGGATGATGGAAATCACGAGAGCCAACACACTGTAAAAAAGCAATAGAATGAGGATGTTTTTTATCATCCAATCGTATGAGTTCTCCGCCTGTAGGGCCATTGGCAGATAAAAGTCGTTCATATTGCATGCTTGAGACGACATTAGGATTACTTCCTTCAAGTTTCTCGTAAAATTCTGGGTATTCTTGCTCATAACCTGTAGCAATAATAATCGCACCAACATTCAATTCAACAGTTTCTGGTTTTTGAGTAAAATCAATAGCATCTGCGCTGCAATTTTTTGCACATAACCCACATATTCCATAATTAAGATGAAGACATTTAGAATCGTCAATATGATAAATTGGTGGTACAGATGAGGGAAATGAAATATGAGCAGCAGGATGAGTACTCAAATGAGCATTAAACTCACTTGGTAAACCCCGTACGGGACAAACCTCAGAACAATCTCCACATCCCTTACAACGTGATAAATTTACGTATCGAGGTTTCTTAATAACCTTTACTGTATAATCTCCATGTGTTCCTTTTATATTTTTAACATAAGAATACGTTAAAAGCTCAATATTTGGATTTCTATACACTTCAACCATTTTCGGAGCTAAAATACATAAAGAACAATCTAAAGTAGGAAAAGTTTTATCTAATTGAGCCATTGTACCTCCAATAGTAGTTTTTCGCTCAACAAGATACACTTTAAATCCTAATTCTGTTAAGTCTAAGGATGCTTGAATCCCCGAGATTCCACCTCCGACAACCAGAACACTGCTATGCATTTTTTTCGACATAATAAGCTATGTTTTTACTGTTTTTTGGGTATTGATAATATCTTAGGATTATGGAATTTTTAATTTTTTTTTAATCTAACTATTATCTAAAATTATGGGAACTAGCGTTAATCCTTTTCCAATTAATTTTCATTTATATAAAAGAATTGAATAGGTAAATAAGACGTAATGATATAATAAAGCATTTAAATATATTATGTATTAATCTTGATGTATAGCATTAGTAAATGTATTAAAAAATGTTTATTGCAATTATCTATTTTTCAGGCACAGGCAATACGGAGAAAATAAAAGACATTATAAAAGCAGAATTAAAAAGTTTAAATAATAAAGTTCAAGAATTTAACTTAGCTAACCGTAATATAAGAAATAATTTTAAAGGTTTCGAATCATTTGATGCGATAATTTTTGGATTTCCGATTTACTATTGGCGCGCCCCTCGTTTGATTCGGGAATGGCTTCTAACTAAGGAGGGAAAAAATCGTAAATGTTCAGTTTATTTTACATACGGGGGGGTCCATACAGGAGTTGCTCATCACAATATTAATCATCTTTTAGATCACATAAATTTCAAAATGGTCGTATCAGCAGAATTCATAGCTAGACATACTTTCAACTTAGCTGGATTTCATTTTATGGAAAATCGTCCTAATGAGGAAGATTTTAAAACTGCTCGAGAGTTTGCTTCCCTTTCTTATAAAAAATTTATAGAAGAAAATATTGAAACATTATCATTTGATTCACCAATAAAATCTAAAGAGGAGGTAGATAAATTCGAGGTCACTTTTAGAAGAGCAACTCCAACTCCTTATATTGATAGTATTCTCTGTACGGAGTGTGGTTTATGTGAAAATCTTTGTCCTACGAACGCAATGAGAATTGAAAAAGGCAAACCTATAAGAAAAAAGTGTATAAGATGTCTTAGATGTCTCATTTCATGTCCTGAACATGCAATTTTAATACCAGATATGAGCTCCCGTTATAAACATATGAAGAACTCTTTAAGATTAACCGAAGAAGTTTTACAATCAAAAAAAAGTAAAATTTATTATTAACATTATTTGTATCTGTATAGTAGCTTAAATTAGTTTTCAACACTCGAAGGATCTAATTGATAAAGTAATTGAACCCTGGGATTTTACTATAAAAATATGGGGTTATGATGGTCCATAATAATCTATATTTGATTAATAATATGTTCCTTCGATTAATTATTGATTTATAAGAGTAACTTTTTTACATTTTGGCGTAATATTCATCTTAAAACGAGATGTGGATAGCAAAATGGATTCAGTTATAAATAATCTCTCTTATCAATGTCCATTTTGTAATAATTCCCTTGAATCCCGATATTCCAAATGTTATAATGTCTACTGCGAGGGTCAAAAATTCGGAATTCATAATCTGGTTATCTATAAACTTAATCCGGATCTGGGAATGGGAAAAATTATTAAAATCTTAGAAATCCCAACGTCTAGATCATTAGATGAAGAAGATAAAGCGATTCTCAAGCTATTTAAGGTAAAATTTGAAAACAATGTCATAAAAATTATTCATCCAATCGATCTCATTCATTATGTATTCACTCTAAACGAAAGAGTTAAAACAGAAAAAGGATTTGGAGTAATTAATTCATCCTATTTTATGAATAGAGAAGGAAAGCTCTCTTATGAAGTTCTTTTTTCCGATGGAAACATACTCCAAGTGTATGAGTCTGAATTTTTGCCGCAATATACAAAAATATCAACTAAACTTTTCTCAAAAGACAGTATAGACCCTCCTGAGCAATTTTTGATTAAATACTGGGCAAATTTGTTTTACTCCTATTATACATCTTACCAAGTTAAATGTATTACGAATTCTCGGTTATCTATGATGCCTCATCAAGTGAATGTAGCTCATAGATTATCGGAGGAATTCTTTCCCAGAGTAATATTAGCAGATGAGGTTGGCCTTGGAAAAACTATTGAAGCAGGAATATTTATTAAGGAAATGATGGCCAGAAACCTCGCAGAGCGTATTCTGATAATCGTCCCAGCAACCTTAGTAAAGCAATGGCAATTTGAGCTTCAGAATAAATTCAATATAGAGTTCACGATCTATGATGGAAAAAAAGTTAAAGAATTAAAAAAGAAACCATACTATTACCATAAAGCAAATTTTCAGAACCCATTTTATTATGACAACTTAATTATTTGTTCTCTCCAATTTGCACGAAATAGAAAATATATAAACCTCTTATCTGAAATTTCTTGGGATATAACTATATTTGATGAAGCTCATCATCTTAGACGTTATCTATTGAATTATTCTACAGGTAATTATAGAAATACTCTTAACTATGAACTTGCTTACAATTTAAGTCAAAATTCCCAATCTTTATTACTTTTATCAGCTACACCCTTGCAATTACATTCATTTGAACTTTACTCGTTGATCGAGTTGATTCAAAGAGAAGCATTCGATAATTTTTCAGATTTTGAGCATTTTCGTAAGAATATGCCTTTTATCAATCTTCTTATAACTAATATTAACCAAATAAGAAATCTGAATAATTTCGAAGTAAAAAATACTATCAAGTTACTTAAAAAGCTTAATTATGTTAATAATAAGAAGGAGGATCATTACATTTTAGAACAACTCCAAAATACAATTTTTAAATCCAAATTATTAAAGAAGATTGAAAGCGACCATACTTTATCTAAGTATCTCATACGAAATAGAAAGAAAAATGTATTTTCAGATGATATATTAAATACTCGTATCGTTAAAACTATTGTAGTAAATCCAACACCAGAAGAACTTAATGTTTACAACGAGATACGACTTTATTTAGCTAATATCTATAACTCAACTATGAATAAGCACAATGTAGGATTAGGTTTCATCATCACCACTCTTCAGAAACTTCTTACTTCTTCAAAGTTTGCCCTATTAAAGAGTCTTGAGCGACGTTTGGAGCAGATAGATAAATTAAAAAGCTTTACTATCGACCTCTCCGCATTAAAAGAAGAGGACCCAGAGTTTTTCGAATCTGAATTAGAAAATGAGTATCTTGATACTGAGGTTTCTTATCAAGAAAATAGTAAAATTAATAGCAAATCAAAAAATTCGGATTCCATTTTAATTAACCAAGAAAAAATAATAAAAGAGTTTTATAAAAAGCTTAAAGAGATTCCATATGATTCAAAATCAGACAAATTACTTGAACTTATAAAAGAAATTTATGAAAAAAATCCTAATGAAAAGTTATTAATCTTCACTCAATTTGTTGATACTTTATTTCATTTAAAGGAACTTATTGAACAACAACGGGAAGATTATCAAGTAGAAATATTCTACGGTGGAATGGATAAAGAAGAAAAAGATCAAGCTGTAGAGCGATTTCGCATGAATGAGGGACTCTCCATACTCTTATCAACAGAAATAGGAGGGGAAGGACGTAATTTCCAATTTGCTAGAGTGCTTATAAACTATGATCTTCCATGGAATCCAATGAAGCTAGAACAAAGAATAGGAAGGCTCGATCGAATTGGACAATCTTCTAAAGAAATTTATATTTATAATTTCTTTTTAGAAGGTACTGTCGAAACGGATATAATGTTTGCTTTAGATAAGAGAATTAATTTATTTGAAGAATCCATTGGCCAACTAGAACCTATTATTGGTAAAATTGAGACGGAAATAAAAAATATCATCTTTACTGAAGATGATGGTGTTAAGAGAAGAAAATTAAATGAGTTTAACCGTAAATTAGATATCGAGATAAAAAAAGCAAGAGAAAGCGAAATTCAATTGGATGATTTGCTTATCGATAAGAAATCTTTTCAAGTTGATGATCTCATTACCTCAATTGCAGCTTGTGAAGAAGTTAAACTGAGTCATAATGAATTATTATTGTTAGTGAAATATTTTTTTGAGCTTAAAAATCATGATTTTGGTAGCCTTCTTATTTTGGATGATTGCAATTCTCAATCTGAAGATATTTTAAATTGTGAAATATCGCTTCAAACTCAAAAAGAATTTCTGGAACGATCAAGAAATAAGTTATCTAAAGATTATTATGGAACATTTGGGTTGGATCTTGCAAGAGAAAGAGAAGAGATTGATTTCTTTGCTTTAGGGCATCCTTTAATAGATGAAATCATCAATATATGCCGAACTGATTACTTCAAGGGTACGTATACGATTTTAACCGTGAAGCGAGATTTTCTTTCAGATTCATTAAAAAAATTAATTGGGGGCATCAATGAGGCATATATTTTCATTTATGAAGTTAAGTTTCAAGGTTATATCGTAGAAATACAATATTCAAGTATCGTTTTAGACAAATATGGAAAAGTATTATCTAATCTTGAAAGCATTTTATTAGATATTGATAATTACGATATTATTTACGACTTCCAAGAAAATCGAGAATCATCACTCAATTTGAAGGAAGAATTTTTGGAGGATTTATTAAAATTTTCGAAAAAGAGTATAAAACAAAAAACTTCGCAGTGGAAAGAAGATATCAAGAAGTTAAACGAAAAAATCTTTAAACTCGAAATGAGAAAAAAAGATAAGATCTATAAATATAATAAAAAAGCACAAACCATAAAACTTGAATTACTAAAGCGAAAATTAGAACAAAAAATAAACCAAAGGCCATCAGAGCGTCAAAAAAAGAATATTCTTAAATTGAATGATGAGACGAAAAAAAAGGAAAGGTTGGAACGTTATCAAAGATTAGAAGAAGAAATCAAGGTTCTTGAAAAAGATATTAAAACAGTAGAAAAAAGAATTGATGACCTTTCGTTTGAATATGAAGATCGCAAAAATGAGATGAATAAGAGGAACTTATCAAAATTCTATACAAATTTAACCTCGATTGCAATCGTTAAATTTGTTCATTAAATCCGAATATCATAGATTTAAAAACTCATTCTAACTTTATATAATAAAATCAATAAAATAAAAGCGAACTAGCGTGAAATTATTTACTGTTTATGAGAATGGCGCTTTGAGAAAAGTGGAAAAAGTTGATTTCGCTGATCATAAAGTTTTTCTCGTGGATGATAAAAAGACAATCTTTTTGTGGTATGGGAAGAAATCTTCCCAAAATAAAAGAAAATTAGGGGAAAAGAGGGCACAAAAAATCATAAACGCCAGACCTAAAGGGACAAATCTTGAAATTTTACTCCAAGGAAATGAATATGGAAGGTTTTTAACGGTAATTGATGCACTCAAAAAAGGATTTTCTAATAAAAATAATCTGGAGAAAAGAAAAGAACTCAAAATAAAGATTGATGAAACCTTGGAATTAATCGAGGCAGGAATTACTCCCGATTTTGAGGCAGAAATTACGCTAAATGCGCATACACTTTCAGAAGAGAAAAAAAGTTATGAAGACCTGTGTCGTATACTAGCCAATCTCCAATTAGAACTTATAAGTACGGGAAAAAAAATAAAAGCAGCAGAAATAGAGAAGAAAACAATCGAAATTTATCAATCCTCTTCCACCTATGATGAGTTATGTTGGTTAATTGCAGAACTTCGTTTATTGAAAGAAAAAAAGAATAATGCTTAAACTTATTATTTCTTTTGTACTATTTTTATAATTACAAAATAATAATTTGCGTGATATAATTGGAGGAAATTATAATAGAAAATGATGAAATTGGTCAAATTCGAGCTAAGTTGCTTAAAAAGAAAAACCCTAAAACCTGCCAAAAAATTTGGGATAATTTGCCATTGAGTCTGAATTTGTCACGGTGGGGTGAGGAACTTTACGGTACTATTCCAGTAAAT
>Ga0180437_10007258_pt1 | contig 14501 bp, 19 predicted proteins | sample SS_ome_4_FD_132410 | JGI IMG/M metagenome (GOLD analysis project Ga0180437, IMG submission 132410) | Hypersaline lake sediment archaeal communities from the Salton Sea, California, USA - SS_3_D_1 metaG | ecosystem: Environmental > Aquatic > Non-marine Saline and Alkaline > Hypersaline >...
GGTATCCAAGCCCAGGGCGGCGGGAGCGCGGGTCACGGGATCGATGCGCTCTCGGGCTCCGGGGGGAATGGAATCCGCGCCATCGGTGAGCTTGAGGGGATTCTCGCACTCTGTAACGGGACCGGTGGGCTTGCCGGGTTCCGAGCTCGTGGTTCAGACTCCGGGACCAACGGACCGGGGATCGTGGCTGAAGCCGGGACGAATGGATCCGGCGGGGCTGCGGGTTTCTACGGTGACGGTGGTTTCTCCGGAGACGGGATCGAGGCAGTGGGCGGAACGAACGGCGGCAATGGTATCCGTGGACGCTCGGTTGCTGCGGGCGGATCGGGGATACGGGGAGACGGTAACGGCTCCGGACACGGTATCCTTGGCAAAGGCGGCCAGACCGGTAGTGGTCTCCGAGGAGAGGGTGGTGATACCTCCGGAGATGGAATTGTAGGGATCGGCGCAACGGCTGGAACCGGGATCATAGGCTACGGCGCGGGGAACGCGGCAGGGATTCGCGGCGTGGGGAGCGGAAGCGCCTCCGCCGGGATACATGGTGTGAGTTCTGCGTCGGGCACCGCCGGGATATGGGGAGAGGGAACAGGGACCGGTGATGGTATCCGAGGCTCAGCCAGCGGCTCCAACAAGTGCGGTATCTACGCAACGGGAGCTCCGGGCGGAGCCGGTATCAGAGGTACAGGCGGCTCCAGTGATGGCGCGGGGATCGAAGGGATCGGCGGTTCGGTGAATGGGGCGGGGATCAAATGTACCGGAACCGGTACCGGGAAGGACCTTGCTGCTGCTGAGATCGATGCACTGCTCACTGACGCCAACTTCCGCGATCTGGCGTTCAACCGGGATGTGGTAACACGGTTCGCCAACCAGAAACCCTCCCAGTACACGGTTGGGACCGGAGGGAATCAGGAAACGGTGAACGTCACCCAGGACGGGAACGGGAATACGGAGACAGAGACAAAGGCCTGAGGATGCCTACGCAGACGATAACCCCAACCACCTATACGGCCGGAGCCGTCGCAACGGCGGCTTCGGTTGTTGTGGTGTCCCGGAATACCTTTCAGCAGCAGATGAGGACCGATCTGGAGGAGGTGTTCTACAACGAGGAGGAGTTCGCGGAGCTGGGCGGGATCACTTGGCGTTACGCTGATGGGTCCTCCCAGAGCCTCCCGGCGATCTTCGATGAAGAGCACGCGGGGCAGGACATAGATACGGGAGCTCCTGCTATTCTCTCTGAGCCCCAGATACACGTTCCGACGCATCTCTTCACGGGACGGCCGGGAGAGGGAGATTCAGTGGTGATACGGAACCGCCCATTCAGGGTGAAGGAGATTCTGCCGGACGGGACCGGGGTGAGTGTAGTGACGTTGTTGAGGGAGTAACGCGCGATGCACAAACGGCGATACATACGCGATCGAGTCGTCAAGCTCCTCAAGACGGGAATCCCGATCCTGGGGACTGATCCGCTTCAGTATATGAAGTTGGACGTCGGTGGGCGGGTCTACGCCCAGCGGCCGGAACCGCTGTTTGATACGGAGTATCCGATCGCGCTCGTGTACTTCGCCTCGGAGACAATCCGTGATATCTCAAGCGCTCGGGACAAGATGGATCGCACCGTGGACATGAACGTGGATCTCGTCCAGATGATGAGGGAGGGGATCGACGATGAGTTGGATCGGTTGGCTTGGCAATCTGAGATAATCCTTCTCGCGGATCATACGCTCGGGTTGGATGAGGTGAATTGGATAGAGCTCCGCACGGTTATACCTTATCAAGATAACGTTGACGGGGAACATCCGCGCGGGATCACCCGGTTGACTTTCGCGGTTGATTACTGGACTGAGATGTATATGCCGGGAACGTTGAATGAGTTCCTGAGCTTCGGTAAGGAGATCACCGCCCAGATCGGGGACGGAGCAACTGCCGAGATCGATCAAACGATAAGGAGCCAATGATGAGAATCAAGCCCAAGACCCCGCGAACGATCGTGCGCGATCCGATCACCAAGCTGCCTCTCCCAGCGAAGGGCCGGAATGTTCCCAACAACAGCTACTGGCGCCGCCGGATCAAAGCGGGGGATGTGTTGTTGATACCGGACATAGAGCCCGCACCTCTGCCTCCACCTCCGCCGCCTCCACCGCCTCCCGCTCCGGAGTTCACGGGTGACGAAGCTCCGCTGGAGGAAGATGAGGTGCGGATCGATGAAGGACCATCCACGTTGGATCTGGAGGAGGAGGAGTCCAAGCCCAAACGCAAGAACAAGAAACGCAAACGGAAGTAACAGCCAACAACTCTCAACAGGAGGGAAGTGATGAGCATACCTACCAATCTGCGAGCTCCGATCCTTGCGGTGGAGTTCGACAGCAGCCGTGCCTTCCAGGGTCCGGCTTTGCTGGCGTACAAGGCGTTGCTGGTCGGCGGGAGGACGGCCGGAGGGTCCGTAGCACAGGCGGTAATCACGCGGATCACGAGCGCTGACGAAGCCGGGGAGAAGTTCGGGGAAGGCTCCCAGCTTCACAACATGGCACAGCGGTGGTTCCAGAACAACAAGTTCACCGAGGTGTATGCGTGCGGGCTCGATGATGACGCGGCGGGAGTCCCCGCAACCGGCACGTTCACGTTCTCCGGGACGGCGACGGCGGTGGGAACCGTCTATGCGTACATTGGAGGACGGCGCGTGACGGCGGCGGTGGATTCGGGAGATGCGGCGACGGATGTAGGGGATGCGCTGGCGGCGGCGATCACGGCGGATACCTCTCTCCCAGTGACGGCAGCCAATGTGGCGGGAGTCGTTACCTGTACGGCGAAGAATGATGGTGAGCCGGGGAATGACATCGACCTGCGAGTGAACTACAATGAGGGAGAGGAGCTACCGGCCGGAGTCTCTTGCGCCGTTGTTGCTATGGCCTCCGGAGCGACCAACCCGGATATCCAGGACGTGATCGATATCCTGGGCGACGAGTGGTATCAGATATTTGTCGCCCCGTATACCGACGCGACCAACCTCACGGCGATCGAAACCGAGTTGTCCGATCGGTTCGGTCCGACGGAGATGATCGACGGGTTGTACTTCGCGGCCAAGGATGACACACTGGCGAATCTCGCCACGTTCGGGAACGGCCGGAACAGTCCACACGTGGAGACGGCGGAAGCGACAGACGCCATCAGTCCGCCGTATGAGGTAGCGGCCGCGATTGCGGGTCAGGTCGCGGCGGAAGGTTCAACCGATCCCGCGCGTCCGTTCCAGACGTTGGAGCTCAAGGGGATTGTCCCCGCCCCGATCACCGAGCGCTTCACCTACGTGGAGCGGAACAGTCTATTGTTCGACGGGATCGCTACGATCTACGCGGATCAGGCGGGGAAGGTTCGGATCGAGCGTTGTATCACGATGTATCAGAAGAATGCGTCACAGGCGGATGATATCGCCTATCTGAACGTGAACACGCTCCTGACCCTGATGTACATCCGTTATGACTGGCGCCAGCACATCCTCACGAAGTATCCGAGAGCGAAGCTGGCGGATGATGGCGTGCGGGTTGCGCCGGGACAGTCCGTCATGACTCCCAAGACGGGGAAGGCGGAAGCGTTGGCGAAGTTCCGTCAGTGGGAACTCTTGGGGCTGGTGGAGAACTTCGACCAGTTCAAGAACGATCTCGTGTGCGTTCGGTCGCAGAGTGATCCGGATCGGTTGGAATGGACGTTGCCGCCGGATCTGGTCAACCAGTTCCGTATCGGCGGCTCCACGATCCAGTTCCTGCTCCAGAGCCCGGCCGCGTAAGGAGGGGAGATCTCGATCGACGTTCGTGAACCGTACACTCAATAGAGGAGAGGCACAATGCCCAACAACAGACGTTCTGGCACCCTGTTCGTGAAGGTCAGCGGCACGCAGTACGATGCCAAGGGAAACTTCACGTACAACATCGGCTCTCCGAAGCGTGACGCGATCGTGGGAGCGGATCGCGTCCACGGTTACAAGGAGCTGCCCCAGGTTCCCTACATCGAGGGAGAGATCACCGACGCAAGCGATCTCGATCTCGCAGCTTTCACCCAGCTCAAAGACGAAACCATCACACTGGAGCTGGCCAACGGAAAGGTCTTCATCCTCCGCGATGCGTGGTATGCGGCGGAGGGGAATGTCCAGACCGAGGAGGCCAACATCCAGGTCCGGTTTGAGGGGATGAGCGGGGAGGAGGTCCCGGCTTAATCCCTACCCAGCGCCATAGCTCAGACAAAGGAGGCAGCATATGGCCGAGCGCGTAGCAGTGGTAACACTCAAGCATCCCGTCAGTCACGGCTCCGAGGAGATCAAGGAGCTTGTGGCTGAGCGGCGACTCCAAGCAAAGGACTTCCGGGGGATCAAGTCAACAGAGATCAAGTTCGATGATATGTTGACGATGATCAGTCGGCTGTTCGCCATCCCTCCCTCGGTGGTCAACGAGTTGGACGTGGAGGATATGATGGCGGCTTCGGAGGTCATCAACGGTTTTTTCGGGACTTCCCCGAGGACTGGAGAGGAGCAACCTACGCAATAGCGTACACGTTCCATTTCCCTCCCGAGGCGATATTGGCGATGGATGGAGAGGAATTGAGGTACTGGGTGGAGGGAATCAGCTGGATCACTAAGGCGCTCAAGAGGAAGTGATGGCTTTCAGACTCCCGGCAATTCGTATTCCGATACAGGGCGTGGATGAATTCACGAAAGTGATGAACACCACGTCCAAGCGTATTGGTTCCATGGGTCAGAGCTTGAAGCGTGCGGGGCGCTCGATGACTCTGGGGCTGACGCTCCCGGCGGTTGCGCTCGGGATCGGAATGATGAAGACGGCCGGGGACTTCCAGATGTCGATGAATCGCGTTCGCGCGATCACCGGCGCTTCCGGCGAACAACTTGAGCAGCTCACCGGACAAGCACGACAGCTAGGTGCCACCACCCAGTACACCGCCTCTCAGGCGGCGGACTCAATGGGAAATCTGGCGTTGGCGGGTTTCAAGACCAACGAGATACTAGGCGCAATGCCTGGAACGCTCCAGTTGGCTGCCGCCGGTCAGATGGATCTCGCCCAAGCGTCAGATATCGCCGCCAGTATCCTCCGGGGCTTCGGATTGGAAGCCGGGAAACTCGGGGACGTCAACGATGTGTTGGTAGCTACCTTCACGAACACCAACACCACGTTGGAGGACCTTGGGGAAGGGATGAAATACGTTGCGACTATCGCACGCTCTATGTCCATCCCAGTGGAGGAGGTTTCCGCTGCGATGGGGATCCTCGGGAACGTGGGATTGAAGGGCTCGATGGCGGGGACGGCGCTCAGGGGTACACTATCCAAGATCGCCAACCCTGCTCGTGAAGCGGTAGCTGTTCTCAATCGGCTCGGAATCCGCCGTGAGGATATTCTCGATTCCAAAGGTAACGTCAAGTCATTGGTCGCGGTCGTGGAGGCGTTGGAGAGGTCCGGGGCCGGTGCGGCGGATATGCTCGCTATCTTCGGGCAGCGTGCTGGTCCAGGTATCGCGGGACTCGTGGGACAGGGTTCTGCGAAGCTCCGCTCAATGACGGAGCTTGTGAAGAACAGCGGAGGGATCGCGGAGCGTGTCGCAAAGATACAGATGGAGGGGTTCAACGGAGCGCTCCGGAAGATGATCAGCGCTCTCCAGGAGATGGCGATCGCAATCGCTGATAGCGGAATCCTAGAGTTCATGACGAATCTCGTCACCAAGCTGGCGGACGTTTTCCGGCGTATCTCCGAGTCCAACCCAGCGTTGTTGAGGATGGGAGTGATTGCGATCGCGGTAGTGGCGGCGATCGGTCCGTTGCTCATGGCGCTCGGCCAGATAGCGATCGGGATCAGCCTCATCACCAAGCTCCTCGGCAGTAAGTTCCTTCTCGGGGTTCTCGGGAAAGTTGGAGTGGCGCTGAAGAGTATGGTATTGAGTCCGGTGGGTCTCATCATCGCAGCGTTCCTCATCTGGGCCAACGTGATTCGGCTCGTGGTGGAGCATTGGGAAAATCTCCGCGATATGTTCACGGATTTCAAGTTGTTCAAGGATACACTGAAGGTGATATTCGGCGGACGGGTCGGACCTTCAGAAGCAGAGCAGAGCGCGGCGGCGGTAACTGCGAGAGCTCGGGGATTGAGCGTGGAGCAGGTGATGGCGGAGAGATCCGCAGCCGAAGGTACCACCTCCAAGACCCAGGTGGATGTGAACTTCCGGAACGCTCCCGAGGGGATGCGGCCGGAGATCATAAGCGGCGGCAACGTGAATTTGATGACAGAGTTGGGCCTGTTACCGGCCGGAGGTTGACCGAATGGGCTGGCGCGACGAATACCAACAGGCAAGTTTCCGGGGCGTTCCGTTCTACGTGAAACGCGCCGCAACGGAGTTCGGCCGTCGCACCCAGATTCATACCTTCCCTAATCGTGATGTTCCGGAGGCTGAGGATCTGGGCCGTAGGCCACGGGTCTACGCTATCGACGGCTATCTGCTGGGGGAGGACTTCTATGAGCAAAAAGACACGTTTCTGCGTGCCGTAGAAGCACACGGGCCGGGGCTCCTGGTCCACCCCTACTACGGTCAGCTGTTCGTGGTCTGTTCGCGGTGTAGAGTATCGGATACAACGGATGAGCTCGGGATCACGCGGATGGACTTGGAATTCACGGAGGCGGGAGAGGAGTTGGAGCCTTCCGCCGTCGCCAATCCCAAGTCTCTCGCTGATGCGAAGAAAAAGAGTGCACTGGCGGCGGTGAATGATGCATTCCTCCGTGCCTACACGCTCGTCAACAAACCTCTCGCAGAAGTCAACAAGCTCGTCTCCGCGATCGATCAGGGAACGGCGCTGGTAGCGACGGCGCGGCGCTCCGTTGCCAACGTGGCGTCTTTCCAACGTGAGATACTAGGGATCGGGGAAGATGTGAATGCGCTGATCAACAGCGCGGTCGATTTGGCGACAGAGACGTTGAGCGTGTTGACCTTCGGGACATTCCCGTTTGAGGGTGAAGTGCGCGTCACCTCGGATACCGCGAAGCAGATGTTTGATGAGATGAGGCTTCTGTTTGACGGTACCGAGGAAGAACCCACCGACGATACCAGCCCAGTGAAAGCCTACAATGACTTACTCATCAACGCGGCGGTAGTGACGGCGGGAGGGTTGATCCCGGAGGTAGAGTTTGATAGCCTTGAGGAGCTCCTGGAAGCTGCCCAATTCGTTTATGACAAGATCGACGCGATCGAGGATTCCGGGATCGACGACACGGAACTCCTGGAGGGGTTCCAGGATATACGCGCGGCGATCCGTAATGATATTGAATCGCGGGAGGACCGACTCAGCCGGTTGAGTGAGGTGACGTTGCCCGACTCTCTCCCAGCGCTCGTGTTGTCCAACAATCTCTACGGAACGATCGATCAAGAACAAGACATACTCCGCCGCAACGGAATCGACCATCCGGGATTCGTGGATGGGCTTCGGCCAATACAGGTACTGATCAATGTATGACGCGATCAAGATACAAGTGGACGGGACGGACTACAGTGGTTGGAAGTCCGTTACTGTACAACGCTCGATGGAGGCGTTGACCGGCCGCTTCACTATGACCACGGTCGATCGCTGGGCGCTGAATGCGGAGGCCTGGACGATCTATCCAGGGCGCTTCTGTCGCGTTCTGATAGGAAGGGATACAATACTGGAGGGGTACGTGGACAGTGTGAATCCCTCTATCACCAAAGACAGTCACGAGATCACCGTGTCCGGCCGGGACAAGACGGCGGACCTAGTAGATTGCGGGACGGCGGGACGATGGACCAACTTGACGTTGTTACGTCTCGCTCAGTCAATGGTCGATCCGTTCGGGATCAATGTAGTCTCTGAGGTGGATCCCGGTCCGGCGTTCGAAACCTTCAGTGCTGAGATTGGAGAGACGGTGTTTGAGGCGCTGTCCCGCGCGGCGCGGAAGCGACACGTGTTGCTGTTGACGGGGCGGGTGGGCAATCTCGTCATCACAAACACCGGTAATACTTCGGCCGGAGATCGTCTGGTACTCGGAAGCCGTGGGAATATCCTCAGCGCCTCCGGGGGCTATGATTATACGGATCGGTTTTCTCGCTACACCGTGAAGGGGCAGAGCCGGACGGTAGGAAGTGGATGGGGCGCGACTACTATCAGTATCAAGGGCGAAGCCGATGATGATGAAGTGATCCGGTATCGGCCGAAGTATATCAAGGGTCAGGGAATTGTTACGGTGAAGGACGCCCAGAACCAAGCGCGATGGGAAGCGCTAATCCGCGCAGCGAAGTCCTTCAAAGCCACGGTGGAGGTGAGCGGATTCCGTCAATCAACCGGCGATCTGTGGGAAGTGAACTTGCTAGCTGATGTGGACGTGCCGGAGCTCTTGTTGGCGGGACCAATGTTGATCTCCGCGATTGAATACCGGCAGAACGATCAGGATGGCTCTATCACTTCGATGGAGCTCACGCGGCCGGATGCATACGTGGATGAACCGCCTCGGACGATCAAGAAGGTCCGAAACTTGGGATGGATGGTGAGATGACGCTGATAGATCAAATCAACCGCTTGCTTGCACCGATCCGAGCTCTCCTCAACTCAATGGCCACGAAGGGGAGCGTGGATACGGTGGATGACTCCGGTGCGATGCAAGTGTTGAAGGTTGTAACTGGGGACGGAGAAACCCTGGACCGTCTGGAGCGGTTACAGCCGATGGGGCTCACCTCCGTTCCTCAGAACGGCGACGAAGTGATAGTGTTGGCGTTGAATGGAGATCTGGAACACGCGATCGCCGTCCAGGTCGGTGCGAGCTCCCGAAGACCCACAGGACTCGCGGCCGGAGAGGTCGCCGTGTGGCGCGATGTTAGCAACAAGATCGTATTCAAGTCCAACGGTGATATCGAAATGTACGCCTCCGGAGACAATATCAAGATAGGTTCCACCGTAAAGAAGCTCATCAACGAGGAGTTCCAGAGCCTCTTCAATAATCACGTACACAACTACAACGCGGTATCCGGAGTTGGTACACCGACCGTGGGATCGACGGGGAAGCCGGCATCATCTACGGGGACCGGCGCGTTGGATACGGGATCATTTCCCGCCGTACCTCCCACGGGGCTCCTCGGAGACGGATTGACCGACACGCACAAGACGTCAAAGACACAGGCGGAGTAAGATGGCGACAGGCTATCAAACGAACGGCGACATCAGAATGGTCTTTGACGCCCAAGTGGGTTACGGCGACTTGGTGGAGAAGGATCATGATCTGGAGCGCGATCCGGGGCTAGAGACAGCGGTGATTGTCTCGTTGTTCAGCAATCGGAGAGCAGAGGAAGGCGATGCGCTCCCGGATCAGGACAGCTCACGAGAGGGTTGGTGGGCGGATTCGCTGGAAGGCGCGGAGCCCCACGGCTCCAAGCTGTGGCTCCTCGGGAGAGAGAAGATCGTGCCTGCGCGGCTCCTCCCCAGAGCTCAGCAATACGTGAAGGAAGCGCTTCAATGGATGATTGATGACGGAGCGGCGAGTGAGATCAACGTCACGGCGACTCGTTACAGTCGTGATACTATTCGGATAGCGATCGAGGTTGTACGTCCGGAGATCGATCGTCCGGAGTTCTACACCTACTACTACAACTGGGTGGAACAGGCGGCAAGGAGCGGATGATGGCTTACGAACGACCAACCATTGATACGATTGTCTCCAGGATTGAATCCGATATGGAGAGCCGGTTAACGGGGAACATCTCGCTGTTGCGGCGGGGGATTCTCCGCGTTCTGGCTCGGGTGTTCGCTGGAGCAGTCCACATTCTGTACGGATATCTTGAGTATCTGTCGGAGCAGCTGTTCGCCACGACAGCGGAGCTCACCTATCTGAATCGGATCGGTCTGATGTTCGGGGTGACGCGCAAAGCGGCGTCATTCGCGGAGGGCACGCTCACGTTCGATGGCGACGACTCTACGGTGATCCCCGAGGGAACGCGTGTGATCCGGGAGGATGGGATTGAATACGAAACCACCGAGGAAGGGACGATCTCCGGCGGTTTCGTTGAGGTGGACGGAATCGCAGTGGAGGCGGGAACCTCTGGGAACGCCTCTCCCGGACAGACGGTAGATCTCGTGGAGCCGATCGTTGGGGTAGACTCGGTAAACATCACCACGTTGTTCCAGGGAGGGGAGGATGAGGAATCTGACGATGATTACCGCGCACGTATCCTCCTCCGCATCCAGACTCCCCCGGCCGGAGGGACGGCGGCTGACTTCGTCCGTTGGGCCAAGGAGGTTTCCGGCGTGGACAACGCGTGGTGTTTCCCGGCGTTCCCCGGTCCCGGACAGGTCACCGTAGTGTATAAGGGAACCGCCGCGATCGCTACAGTACAGGAGTATCTGGAAGCGCGGATGCCGGTGACTACCGATCTCACGGTACAAGGCACAGACGATTTGGATGTGGACTTCCAGATCGGTATCACCCCGAACACCCAGGCGTTCCGCGATGCTATCACTGCGAACCTTACTCAGCTGTTTGAGGAAGTGGCGGCCCCTGGCGAGAATATTCTCATCAGCGCCGTTCGGAACGCGATCAGTACAAGTGGTGTAGACAACTACGTGATCTATATCATAACGGTCGATGGTGGATCGCGGCCGGTGAACAGCGATATCGTGTTCGAGGATTTTGAATACGGCGTATTGGATGATCTCACTTTCCTGAGTCTGTAGATATGATAGGAACGTTCACGAGTGTAGACATTTGGGAAGCGGACTTTGTCTGGGAGAGTTTGTATTCTCCGTTCGCTCCCGCGTCCGGTCAGGGGAACAACTACGATCATCTCAAGGCCATACAGCGGTTCCAGCTGTTCGACTACTTGAAGATGCTTCGGAAGCTGTTGCCCTTCGGACACATCTGGCGGTTCCCGATCGGAGAGCCGAGCGACTATGGCGAGTAACAGCACACTGGGGCTCCTGTTGTCGTGTTTCGCCGGGGAATTGAAACGGCTAGAAACCGACGTGGTGAAGGTACTCAACAACGCCATCCCCGGACTCTCCGAGGAGCTGTTGCCGGAGTGGGAGGAGGATCTGGGGCTCCCTGAGGACTGTTTCCCTCCGGACCAGACGCTCAAGGAACGCCAAGACGCAGTTCACGCGAAGTACACCGCCAACTACGCCGGACTCACTGAACAGTTCTTCATCGATCTCGCCTATTCCCTCGGAGCCACGATCGCAATCCGCTACGGGGGGGAGATTGGAACGCCGTTCCGCGCGAACGGCCCTGTGGACATTGAGGAGACGCGCGTGGGACCGTTCACCCCAGCGAGCAATCCGGCGGGGCGCGTATGGAGCGTGGCGCGGTTGAGCGTTTGGATCGTCGATATCCGGGACGATCAGCCGAATATCGAGACCATTCAGTGTCTGTTCAACAAGTTGAAACCTGCCCATACAGTCGTTGAGTTCAATATCTTCCCGGCACCATAGAGGGGGACGCAATGCACAGGACAATCGGAGATAGCTACGGGACCGAGAGCGGCAAGAACATCTTTCGTCAGGAGAGCCCAGGGACCTACGATGCGACCCAGGTGACGTATGACTCGATGAATGCACTCCAGGAGGAGATCGCCAACGTCATCACGGCGGAAGGCTACAGCCTGAATGCTGCGTCTGAGGGAATCTCGGAGATGATTCAGCTCAACACCGCGATCAACAAGAAGGTATCCGATGAGGCCACGGCGCGGGATGCGGCGATCGTCGCCAAAGTCCCGGACGCAACTCATTACACCTCGGTGAGTGGGCAGAGCTTCTGGACCAACGTCGGAGCGTTGACACTCGCGGGAGGATTCCACGCCCATCTACAGAAACTAGCAACACCGCACCTGGCCGTTGTATCCGTACATATGAGGATTCCGGCCGACGTATCCGCCTACAACTGGGTGGCGTGGGAGCTCCCGACGGCGTTCCGCCCAGCGTATCAAGCGGCTCAGCCTTCGGGAGTCGTTCCGGCGATGGGGATACTGTATGACACGAGTGAAACGCCGGAGCAATCGGATATGCCGATCAAGTTGTACGCGGCGGCAATGCGAGCAACGATCTCCGCTTCGGTCCGAAACGTGGTGATGTTCTCGGGAGCAGAGTTGTTGTCGGAGAACTTCGACGATCTCCCGGCATCAACGGTGTTCCCTCTGAAGTCCACGGGTGACTTTCACTACGTGGGGGCTTCATTCCTGTACGATCTGAACAGCTAGGCACGTGATGACGGAACAACATAGTCACCCGGAATACGCCTCTCACGGAGAGGTGAATTGCTTCGGAATACGTATCAACGAGATGGAACGCGATCTCGGGGAGCGAGTTGCCGTGCAAGAATCAAAGACAGAACGAAACGAGGAGGACATCACCAAGTTGTTCACGCTGGTAGGGGAGAATGCAAAACAGATGGGAGCGGTTGAGAAGTCTCTTGCGGGACTCTCGGGGAAGATCGCTGGAGTGGTTGCGGTGGTTACAGCTTTGGCTACGGTGCTCATCGAAGTTGCCAAACACTTCATCGGGAAGTGATATGATCGAGCTCCCACAACACTATCGGCCGACGCATTTCATTGCGCAGGAGTTCTTGCCGCCCCGAGAGTTCAACCAGTGGGGCGAGCAAGGGATGTATCTGTTCATGGACATCCGTGTCCTTATCACGGCGGATCGGATTCGGGAGTTTTTCGGGAAGCGGGTGACGGCGAACGATTGGAAATGGGGCGGACGGTTCCGCAACCGAGGATACCGGCCGGACAACTACTACGATCAGCAACAGCTCTCCGCCTACAAGTCCGGTTCCCAGCACCGGTTCGGTCGCGCTCTCGATTGTACGATCGAGGGAGTGACCGCGACGGAGGTGCGGGACGTCATCATGAATCACCAGGCGGAGTTCCCGTGGATCCGGCGGCTGGAGGATGACGTGAACTGGGTTCATTTCGATGTGGCCAACGTACACCACCACGGCATCCATCTCTTCAAACCATAGGAGGCGAGCATGGGCAAGAAGGTGAAGCTGGGGTTCATTGCGAGGATCGCCAAGCGTGTCCTCGTGCCGCTCATCCAGCGCAAGCTGAAGGATGAGGGGGTGAAGGGCAAGCTGGTCGATACCATCAACAAGCGTGTCAACCTCCCGAAGCTGACAGAGGCCGAGGAGGAAAAGCTGTTCAATCAGCTGTATGACGCACTCGTGGAGGCCATTGGGGCCGTCATAGACGATCTGTAGTTCCCGCAGCCATCGTGCTGCCTCCGGGAGCCGGGGCAGCCACCCCTCGGGGTGGTCCCGGCTCCTTTGTTTTCCGCACAGGAAATTGGGGCCGGCGATCTGTGTTTCCTTGATGCTATCAACTATCTGTAAAAATCTGCTCACGGTAACTGATACAATAACATACAGTTATACGGATCGCCCGGACTTTCTGTAAAATAGTTCTTGAAGTTTGAACAGGCGCGCAGTATAATTAGAGTGTAGAGGAAAGGAGGCGGACGGTGAACCGGAAGATGTGGGATCATCTCACGGACGTTTTCCGCCATATGGAGATAGCATGAATCTCATCATCACCGATCCGGGGATTCGGGATCGGGTCCTCGGCAACCTGGCTTACGCCGTTGTTCATAAGGGGATGACTCTGGACGGAGCGCGGGAAGCGCTCCGCCGGAGCTCCGAGGGGAGAGGAGTCTTCATGAAGCACGAGATCACCACCAACCGGGAGTTCTTCACCGGCGGTCACGCCGTCTTCACGATCAGCAACCCTCGCGGCGAACACTATACCTACCGTATCCAGAAGGTCAATAACACCGGCTTCAACCGGATTTATGGCCCCAGCTACTTTGTTCATCTTCTCACCGGTCCCGACAACACCAGCTCCTTCACCTACCTCGGAGCGTATCGGCCGGACGCGGGGAAACTTCGACTCACAAAGGGCTCTCGCCTCCCAGCGGACAGCAAGCCGGTGCGAGTGTTCGATTGGGGAGTGAGTCGTGTGGTTTGGGGCGGGATGCTGCCGGTGGGATACATCATACAGCACGAGGGGCGCTGCTGTCGTTGCGGACGGCGCTTGACGGTCCCGGAGAGTATCGAGAGCGGGATCGGTCCTGAGTGCGCCAAACGCGCAGAGAGAGGAGGTTGATATGGATTGTCCGATCTGCTACTCCGACGATCACACTGTGCTTGGGCGCGGGGACGGTCGATCGGAGTGGAGGCGTTGCCGGCGGTGCGGTTCGACCTATCTACACAATCCCGATCGCACGCCTCAGCAGGGCATTCGTAGAAAATCTGCGGACGGTAACTGTACGGAGATCAATGGATAAGGGGAGAGACGCGAACGATTCAAGAAAAGCGGCTTGACTTTCGACGGGACGCACAGTATGTTTTATTCGGCTCACTTAACCAACAACCGAGGAGGCACGCATGAAACTCTCCGTCGCCCAGAAGGCGGAAAAGGTCCGCATCCTCACTTGCGGACTGGACACGGCGTCGGGCTCCGTCGCTTGCAGCGAA
>Ga0180437_10007259_pt1 | contig 14499 bp, 12 predicted proteins | sample SS_ome_4_FD_132410 | JGI IMG/M metagenome (GOLD analysis project Ga0180437, IMG submission 132410) | Hypersaline lake sediment archaeal communities from the Salton Sea, California, USA - SS_3_D_1 metaG | ecosystem: Environmental > Aquatic > Non-marine Saline and Alkaline > Hypersaline >...
ACCTCAACTATACAACAGCCTTGCCGCTTTGTCAATATTTTCTGTTCAAAGAAAAACAGAAGAGACGCACAGCTAGCATCCAGGTAGCAATTTCGTCACTGTGTGGCTTTTCCAAAAACTTTTGGCGCCTGTGGTGTTTATCTTCACCGCTTGCCAGTTTCCGTTTATTCTTCGATTCTCTCGCTGACATTGACAAATTCCAATTTAGAGGTATAATACTTCCAAACCGCATTTAATATACTTCCAACCTAGGTGCAAGTATGTCTTACGGATATACCTATACTTTTCCTGCATTACGTGGCGTGCAAGCAGGGCGTGAGTACTACGTTGCGATGTGCCCACTCAAATTATTGCCTAGGATCTTCCTGTTTGACGAAGCTCCGGTTCCCCCAGAACTGCGCGCACAGCGAACGTTAAACAAAGCCCGCATACCAGACATAGCCGATTACATCATAGAAAACCAGGATGACTATGCCTTCTCAGCGATTACAGCCGCTGTTGATGGGGAGATACAGTTTGAACCAGTAAACGAGGAATCGCCGGATGTCGGCCAGTTGATCGTCGCTATGTCGGCTCGATTCTTGATCAACGATGGTCAGCACCGACGCGCAGCCGTTGAGGTGGCCCTTGAAGAGTGTCCGAAGCTAGGCGATGAAACGATTGCAGTTGTGTTCTATAGGGATGACGGTCTCAGGCGTAGTCAGCAGATCTTTGCTGATCTGAATAAGCATGCGGTGCGCCCTACTCGCTCTCTGGGAATTCTCTACGACTACCGTGACCCCCTGGCTGACCTAGCTCGGTGCCTATCAGAGAAGGCGGTCCTCTTTAGAGGTCGAACAGAGAAAGAAAAAACCACAATCTCTAACCGCTCAAGCAAGCTCTTCACACTCCATGCGATTTACCAGGCCACCGGAGCGTTGCTAGGCAAGCGCAAAGACGACCCAATCAAAGAAACAGAAAAGGAGTTGGCCTTGCGCTTCTGGGATGAGTTGGCGCGTGTTATTCCCGAATGGCAAATGGTGGTCAAGAACCAAATGTGCGCCTCGGAATTGCGCCAGAATTACGTTCACGCCCACGCTGTTATGCTGCACGCCATAGGTATTGCTGCTCAAGCCTTGTTGCAAGCTCATTCAGATGACTGGCCTGAAAGACTGCAAAGGCTCAGGCAGATCGATTGGTCCCGAAGTAACGCACAGTTATGGGAGGGAAGGGCCATGAGCGGCGGTCAGATGAGCAAAACCCGTCAACACCTTCAGCTGACCGCGAACTTGCTTAAGACGGCAATGGGGTTGGAGTTGATACCCAAAGAGCAGGAACTGGAAAAGAGCTTCCGTGCTTCCGCTTCCAGAGAGTAAAGGTAGGATACACAATGGCAGATGGGCGACCGAATGAAACATCGGTTTTCGAACACCGCACTATCGAAGATGTCTACAGCGAGATTCGCGACGTTTACCAACGTTACCCTCAGCCGTGGGTCATTGGCTACAGTGGAGGCAAAGACTCGACGGCCGTCTTGCAGTTGGTCTGGAAAGCGCTTGAGGGCTTACCTGCTGTCGAACGACAAAAACCGATTTTCGTGATTGCATCCGACACCCAGGTGGAAACCCCCGTCATTGTAGAGTACATTAACAACACATTGCACCGCATCAATGAAACAGCCAGGACAACAGGTATGCCCTTTCAGGCCGAAAAGGTGGTTCCCACCCTGAACGACAGCTTCTGGGTGAATCTGATTGGCCGTGGCTATCCGGCACCGACTACTCGCTTCCGCTGGTGTACGGATCGGATGAAGATCAAGCCAGCCAATCGTTTTATCGAGAAGAAGGTAACCCAGTATGGCGAGGTCATCATGGTGCTGGGCTTGCGCAAATCGGAAAGTTCGACGCGCATGCAGTTGATGAACACCTACCAGGTAAAGGGCCACTCTCTTCTGCGTCGTCACACTTCACTCCGGGGTGCCTACGTCTATGCGCCCATCGCCGACTTCTCGGCCGACGACGTGTGGACCTATCTGCTGCAGGTGCCTTCACCGTGGGGTAGCAACAATCGGGACCTGGCTGCGCTCTACCGCAACGCCAACGCTGGCGAGTGTCCGCTGGTCATTGATATCTCCACTCCCTCCTGCGGTAACAGTCGCTTCGGCTGTTGGGTCTGTACCGTGGCGACGCGGGACTCTTCGATGGAAGCCCTGATTGACAGTGGTGAAGAATGGATGGAGCCATTGTTAGAGTTTCGTGAATGGCTATACATTACCACTGATCCGCAGCGCAAGCGCGAGTTTCGGGACATCAAGGGACGCGATGGGCGGGTCATCCTGAAAAAAGACGGTACACCGGCTGCCCGTACCTACAAGCTGGAAGTCAGTAAGCAAATGCTGGAAGAGGTGCTGCGGGCGCAACTGGCTGTGCGCCGGGACGGTCCTGATCCCAATGTGACGTTGATCTCCGAAGAGGAACTGCACGAGATCCGTCGTATCTGGCGCACGGAGCGCCAGGATTGGGAAGACTCAGTACCCAGAATCTTCCGCTGGGTGAACGGTTATGACCTGGACTGGCCAGTGGATGACGATGGTCATTTTGACGCTAACCACAAAATGTTACTGTCTGGTATCTGCGAGGAGTACGGCGTACCGCTCGACTTGATTGCCAAGATGTTGGAAGAAGAACGTCGTGCGAACGGCATGGCCCGACGTGCAGGGATTCAAAAGGCGTTGGCCACTGTGCTGGGCCAAGAGTGGCGCACCGAGGAAGAAATCCTGGCCGAGGAGCCAGTGCAACTACGGTTGGTGTAGCTTCATGGAATTGCTGAACCTGACAGTCCACAATTTCGGCGTCTTCTGGGGACGACACGACTTTAATCTGATACCGGTACTCCAGCCAGATGGCACTCGCCGTCATCTGACCGTCGTCAGCGGCCACAATGGCGCGGGTAAGACCACTCTGTTCCAGGCACTGGCCCTGGCTTTGCATGGCCCGTTGGCTCTGGGCGACCGGGTAAGCCAGTGGGCCTATAATGATTTCCTGCTGAGCCGCCTACACCGCCGCGGTGAAGCCGGAACTCTGACTGTCAGCGATGAAGGAGGTGTGACGCTCAGCTTTCAGTACGTGCAATCGGGCCGGCCGCTGCACATCCAGGTGGAACGGTTCTGGCGACGCAACGGCCACAATGTACGTGAGACACTGGACGTATTGCAGGATGACCAGCGGCTCGATATAGATTCTAAGGATTACCAAACTTGGCTGAACGATTTGGTGCCATCCGGTCTGGCCCCTCTCTGTTTCTTTGACGCCGAACGGCTAGAAGCCCTGGCCAGCCCGGAACAGCACGACGGGCTGCTGGGTGAGACCCTGCGCCGCTTGCTGGGCCTGGATTTGGTGGAGCGGCTCCAGGCTGACCTGGCCTACTACACCCGGCGTCGAGGTGGCGGAGGGCGCGCGGACCGCCTGCGGAAAGAGGTGTTGCAGCACCAGGCTGCCCTGGACAACTTACATGGCCAATTGACCCAGTTTCAAGCCGAGGCTGAGACCTTGGCTGCTGAGCAGGCCGATTTGGAAGCTGAACTGGCCCGCCAAGAGCGCCGCCTGGCAGCCGAGGGGGGCAGCTACGCGGCCCGCCGGCCTATTCTCCAAGAACGTCTTGTGGCTGTGCAAGAAGAGATCGAGACCATCGCCACCCAACTGCGTGAGTTGAGCGCTGGTCTGCTGCCCTTTGCCTTAGCGCCTGAACTGTGCCAGGCGCTGAGCCAGCGGTTGGGTCAAGAAGCGGACGTGCGCCGTCGCCAGGCGGCCGACCAGTTGTGGCAGGAGCGGGTGGCTCGCCTTGAAACGGCATTGCAGGACGAAGAGCTGTGGCAAGATGTGGAGGTACTCCCCTATGCCCGCCAGACTCTGGCCCAACGGCTGGTCCGTATGCTGCGCGAACAGGAGACACCTTATAGAGTCGGTGAGCAGTTGCTGCTCCATCACCTGGCCGAGCCTGAGCAGGAGCGGTTGCAAGGCTGGATTGCCCAGGCCCTGCACACTGTCCCCCAGCAAGTTCAGGCGCTGGGCCAGCGCATGCATACACTCCAGTCTGAGCGCCAAGACATTGAGATGGATTTGAGTCGAGCGCCTGACGATGAGGTATTGGCTCCCATCCACGCCGAAATCATCCACCTGGAGGCCGCTCTGACCGACTTGCAAAGGCAGCAGAGGGCGCTAAGCGAGCAGATGGGTGCGTTGCAGTTCCAGCGTGATGAACAAGCACGACAGCTCCAACGCGCAGCCGAGCAATTGGCGGTCGCCCAGGCCAGTGAGCGGCAACTGGCGCTGGCCGAACGCAGCAAACTGGTCCTTCGTGCTTACCAGGACGCTCTAACCCGTCAACGGTTGGGGGTATTGGAAGAGAGGTTGGCAGCCGCTTTTAACGCCGTCTGCCGCAAGGAGCACCTGCTGACAGCGGCCCGCATCAACCCCGACGATTTCTGCGTGCAACTGCAGGGCGCCGACGGCCATGTGCTAGGGCTGGATGACTTTTCAGCCGGCGAGCGGCAACTTTACGCCATGGCGCTGCTGTGGGCGCTACGCCAGGTAAGTGGGCGACAACTGCCACTGGTGATGGACACGCCCCTGGCCCGCCTGGACGAAGTCCATCGCTGGCGTCTGATGCACGATTATATGCCGGTAGTGAGCGATCAGGTGCTGCTCTTTGCCACCGACGCCGAACTGAATGCCGGGCTGCTGGCCCAGGCGGAACCCTACCTGGCCCGCGTCTACTGCCTGGACTATGATCCGCAGCAGGAGCAAACGATGGTAACAAAGGAGCCCACTCATGGCGCTTAACCGCATCTACGTGGGCGAAGGGGTAGATTGGCGCCTGCGCCACCTCAAGGCGCGCACCAGCCTGACGCCGAACTTGCTTTGTCGCCTGGGCTTTTGCCTGTCGTTGGCTGAGCCTGGAGTTCCTGACCCACAGCTCTATGCTGATGGTCAGGTCCGCGAGTTCAACCGCTACACCCTCACCGGACAGTGGGATCTATTCTTTTTCTCACTGTTACGCGAGCGACTTGTCCAAGACGAACTGGACCCAGAAGCCGACCTGGAAGCGCAGTTCAAAGCGCACCTCAGCCGGGGCGTTCTGTTGCTCTATCAGCGCCTCAAGAACCTGGAAGACCTGGCGGATATGGTGGCAGAAGCGCAGCGGCGGGCCGGTATCCGAGCACGCGACAGCGAGGGAGCAAATGTCTGAAAACGATGGCCTTTCTCGTCGCCCGGTTTATATGGACCACCACGCCACCACGCCAGTGGACCCACGGGTGCTGGAGGTCATGCTGTCTTACTTTAGCCAGGTCTTTGGGAATGCGGCCAGCATTGACCACGAGTACGGGGCCGAAGCTGCACAGGCCGTCGAAACGGCCCGCCAGCAGATCGCAGGGTTGATCAATGCCAAGCTTGATGAGATTATCTTCACCAGCGGTGCCACAGAGTCGGACAACCTTGCCATCCTGGGCGTTGCTGAGCGCTATGCCGACCGGGGAAATCATATCATCACCTGTGTGACTGAGCACAAGGCGGTGCTGGACACGTGCCATCACCTGGAACGTCGAGGCTGGCAAGTAACCTATCTGCCTGTGGACCAGCAAGGGCTTCTTGACCCCGATGATGTTCGCCGGGCGATCACATCTCAGACAGTGCTCATCTCCATTATGGCAGCCAACAATGAGATTGGCACCTTAGCCCCCATTACTGAAATTGGGCAGATTGCCCACGAATGCAAGGTGCTTTTCCACACCGATGCAACTCAGGCCGTGGGGCACGTGCCTGTGGACGTGGAAGCGATGAACATTGATTTGCTCTCAATGTCGGCCCACAAGATATATGGTCCTAAGGGCATCGGTGCCCTCTATGTGCGTAAACGCCGGCCCCGCGTGCGGCTCGCACCCCAAATGCACGGAGGCGGCCATGAGCGCGGAATGCGTTCTGGCACGTTGAACGTGCCAGGGATTGTGGGGCTGGGCAAGGCCCTGGAAATTGCAGGGCAAGAAATGGAAGCTGAGGGAGAGCGACTGCAGGGGTTACGTGATCGACTGTGGGCCGGCCTTCAAGCTGGGATAGACAACATACAGTTGAATGGACATCCTACCAGACGACTGCCACACAATCTGAGCATTGCTATTCTAGGTGTAGAAAGCCGTTCGCTGCTTGTGCAACTCAAACACGATGTAGCTTTGTCCACAGGCTCAGCCTGCACCACAGCCAATGTGGAACCATCTCACGTTATTCTTGCCTTGGGTTGCGGCGAGGAGAGGGCGCACTGCTCGGTTAGACTGGGACTGGGGCGTGAAAACACAGAGCGCGATGTGGATTTTGTCGTAGAGCGATTAACCTTAGTTGCACAACGCCTGTGGCGGCTGACAGCTAGCTAGCGGCTATGATAGGAGCCACACAGTGACCGTGCCTAGATCAAGGTCTACGTCTGTGAGCCACTATTTGTTGAATTGATGTAGGGGCTGCCCTGTTGGAGTTCAGAAAACGATAATCATCACTCGTTGAAGGCTGAGCGTCTGGTATGTCTTGGTGAGTTGGGTCGAAAAGGATCTCGTTATACTCTTGCATACCCCGTAACTGCATCACATGGGTTCGCACGTTTTCCAATTCGGTTTGGATGGATTCCCAATCAAGTCCCTCTATAATGAACTGCCACAGTAGCCTGACAAAACCAGCGACCATTTTCGCGAACTCTAGGGACGAGTTCTTGGTCTGGCCACGCTCTGGCCAATCGTGGAAGAAGACGTTTGCGACAAGGTTGAAATACCGCTCGAAACACACGACTCCTTGCTCAATTAGAACATCCGCCTCACTAAGCTCATGAATCGTATCGACTTCGAACAGATTCTGATATCCACGCCGCCTGCGGGCGCGTGAGCCTCTCTGAGCATTTTGAAGACCTCTAATGTAATCTAAGCGAGTTATGGTCTTCAATGCTGAGAGCACCGTGGTTGTTTGAATAACCCCTAGGCTTGTCTGATTGGTGTCGAAAAGGCCATACAGCCTGCTGTTTCTTCTCTCATTCGCTCGCAAGATGATTTGCGCCGCGATTGCCCGAGGGTAGGTTTGTCTCAAAATCCCATATGCAATGGCGTCCAAGTGAGTGGGACGTACACGTGTCTGGTTCATGTTGATTTCAATAAAGGTCCTTGCACTATATCGTTGAATAGCTTTGTCGTCGGCGTCTCTGAACTGAATTGCTGTAACCATAATCTTGCAATCATCTTCTAATCGGTTCCGCACGTTCTCATCTGCATAAGAAAACAGCCGATGTTGCCCATCGATGACCGAAATTGTGCCATGTGTCTCAGGTATCTGCAGAGTTCTGTCTTGCGGATTATATCGACACTCGCTCGATAGAACTACCAAGATACTATTCGGGAATATGAAGTCACGATCAACAAGGAGGTTTTCGCGGATAGCGTCAAGCTTATCTTGAATCAGGGGTCTCTGGTACTTTGCTCCTGATGCTGCCGATAAATCTGGCAGCATATCTCTTCGATATACATTAGCCATAGGAAGTAATTCGTAAGGCGACGCCTCGAATGTGTACAAGTCTGCCAAGCCAATGTCGCCACTGGCGATTTTTTTGTTTGGCGTTCGAAGGAGAGAGTGGGCATCCTCTTGCAGGATCAATGCGCGACGTGCCCTCTCGCCCCCAATGTCGAAGAGTCTCAGAAAGGGAAAACGCGCGTACTGGCCGATGCATGCGGCGTACTGCTCGAGCAGGTTCCAGTCCACCTTGTAGAAGCGAGCAATGCTAGGAGCTTCACGCAGATCCACATCGAATCTTTGGACGCGGGTGGCTATGAAGAAACCTTTGAACTCGGTGATTTCACGAAAAGCACATAGGCGCTCATCCGGGACGCCGAGCAATCGCCACATACGCTCATCAAATGTCAATCCCGTCACAATGCCATAGTGCCGCCTGAATTGAGAGTATTTGCGTTCAATGTCACGGGGAGTGCTGCGCCCTGTAATTTCTCCTATCAAACATGTGTTCCCGTAAGAGATCAAGTAGTCGAACTCAATATGTTCATCCTCCGTGTAGGGACCGTCAGGATGCATTTCTGTAAGGCGCACCTGGTTGAGTCGACTAACGCTTTCTAGTCTCATTCTAGTGAACACTTGTTGTCCGAAGTCTTCAAGCTCGTGCCCCGTCAAGTCTGTCATTGTGATCCACCTCGTGTATTGGCGATAGAAAAGCGCCAGCTCTCGACTCATCAAGAATTGTGGAAGTTCCACAGTGGCCTTTTGCCTTCATCCACCGTACTAGCACGCCATCCACGAATGCCTTGCTCTAATCTATTCACAGTAGGGCATCTAATCCGATGCTACCTCTGACAACAACATCTCGACTAGGTTATAGAGAGGCCTCCCTGGCCGCTCCAGCAGTTCCTCGTGCACGATGTGTATCCCACCGTTGGCCCACCCTTGTGCAATCTCGATCACTCTCTTTGGATCTGACAGTACCTCGACATCTTTTGCCCGGTGGTAAGCTAGTGCAGCCAACACCGGAACCTCAGTCTTGCTATTAAAAAGCTCGCCAGAGAAGATGTCACGACTTGGCCCTAGCTCCACGAACTTACCCCGCTGTGCACCGACACAGGCAGCCATCATGAATAAATCTTTCATGGTCGCAAACGGATGATCTTCTGCCTTCTTGCTTGAGCGCGAGGTAAGCTCTTCATAAATGGAGTGAATCTTTCTTTCTACATAGACCGAAATGCCTGCTAAATCAAGGGTTTTCATTATTCAATTCACCTCATAGCTTGGTAATTGTAGTTTCACGATTGGCTTTGTCGAACTCGAGCCGATATATGTGGCTTGCCTGTGGTTGCAAGTTCTTGGCGGTCACCTCATTCCATTCGATTTCAGGGATCAGAAACAGTACTAGCTGGCTGGTTATCTCTGGCAGGCGCGTCGAAACCTCGTCGTGCACATCTCGATCTAGGCGTCCAAATGGCATGTCAATCACCAGTGGAGGATTCTTCTCCGAAACACGTGAAATGGCTGTGATAAAAGCCAAACTCAGGCATTGAGACTGCCCCATCGAAAGCCTCTGCAGCGCACGGTTTCCGTGAGAGTCCAATACTTGGAGTTCATACTCTTCATTTAATGCAACCTGGTAAGCTGAGGCACTTTGTACGAATTGACGAAACTCTTGCTTTGTGAGTTTCTCTACGGCTTGGCGGCTATCCTCGGCAAAAGTCTCGTATATTCCCTCTAACTCATCAGCGGCCCTCTGAGCCAGTCGTTCACGACGCTGTAGCCTTCGAACATTCTCCTGCTTCTTCCCCAGTATTTCTCGCTTTTTCTCGTATTCCTTGATCTTGGCCTGGCGCTGAGCTATCCGATCTGAGGTCTGTTGTAGCTTCCGGGCTATGGAAATCTGCGCAGTACGTCGCTCTCGGACCTCGCTTGTGAGGGCTGCTACGTCCTCCTTGGGCAGTTTCTCCAATTCATCGTCAACTTGCTTGATAGCTATATCAAGTTCACGTCTGTGCTCCTGGAGTCTTTGAAGTTCCTCATCCTTTCGGTTCAATTGCTGCACTGCTTCTCCCACCAAGTCTGAGGCCGTTCCCAACTGGAACAGTAGCCCAAGGAGTTCTTGTCCACTGGACTTAGCTCTCTCTGCTTCCAATCGAGCGACCAGGGCTTGAAATATCCGATCTCCCTCCTGGAATTCGGTGCCACATATGCAGCGTTTGAGTTCCAGCAGATCCTTTAGAAGGGCCTGGGAGACCTTCTTAGGAATCAGTCCCTTCTGTCGTTTAGAATCCAGTTCGTTAATGAGGGTCAGAATAGGCTCTCTGGCAAAGCTCAGAGCAACAGTGGCACATAGAGCCCGGATCTCAGCTGTGACACTTTCTTGCTGGGCTTCCACCTGTTGTAATTGCTGAACAAACTGAGAGCGACGCTCTTGCAGCTTACTGGTGTCTGGTAGATTCTTCAGCTTCTCTTCAAGTGCCTCAATTTGGGCTTTGATAGCGCGTTCTTCCTCTTTTAGGTTTTCTTCTTCCTCTTTCAATTGTGACAACCGTTCGCGAGCGTTCGCGTACTCTTCCTCCACAACGCTCAATTCACCGGTTGACTCGCGATTAGCTTTCCGTCTATACTCTGTGGCCACGTCTGACAAATGCCCAATTGCATTCTTGATCAACTCAAGATCCACAACCCGAAAGATTGCTTCACGGACTTCCTGGCTGGCGCCTGGGTTTGAAAGGTTATAGATCCTGTCTCCGTCAAACAGGAAATAGTCCTTAACGTTGTTTGGCAAAATCTCATCCAGGAATATTGTGTCATACTTTAGACGCTTGTGGTCACCACTAGAGGTGATCTCATACAAGGCAGTGGTGCGATCAGTCTGCATTGGAGTCAGCTTTCCCTCGTTGTTCCTGACTGGTTGGGCAACCAATGCCTGGTTGATATAGTAGTGAACCCCGTCGTGTTCAAAGTACAAGGTGCACGACATTTCCACAAAACCTTGTGTGGCCTCTGCATCCCGCAAAGCGCTCTCGTTCACGTAGTCAATAATCTGTCGCTCACGACGCTTGACCAAGTCGCGTTCGTAATCTGTGCCGTACAATGCCCAGTTAATGGCATCAAAGAGGGTTGTCTTGCCGTATCCAGTACCGCCTAAGATGATCACTACTGGACAATCAGAATTGCAGTCAAGGTCTAATGAGTGTTCACCGCAGTAGCTGGCGAAATTGAGAATCTCGAGTCGTTCAAAGTGCATGGTCGCTCCCTCCTGACTATTCCTCTGACATCTCCTGAAGCCTGGCTATACTGTCTACAGCGTCTCGCACCAAGCGTATGGGAAAGTTCTTCGCAGAGCTAGAGCGGTGTTTGGACTCTATTAGCACGACATTGGCCATTATCTCGCGAATGTCTTCATCTTCAATCTCACTGAAGAGCTTCATAAGCCTCTCCTGAGATTTGGTGAGTTTCAGCTTTCGGCGAGCCATACTGACCTCCTACGTATCTACATCCAAAAGATCAAGTCTGTCTGCAATGTCAAACAGCTCATCAAGTGCCTGATAGTGGTTCTCTGCTAGTTCGGCGAATTCTTTCACACGTCGATACTCCCGCCTTACCGCGGCTCGAACTGCAGCGTAATTTGGGCTTTGCTCCCCCAGTTCAATGAAATCAAACGGCGGAATGGAGATTAGGTCATATATGGTAGCATGCCGCTTACCTTCCCAGCGGCGGAGAACACGTCCACGTCGCTGCACAAATTCGCGTGGATTCCCAGAGCTTGCCAGAAAGTACGCTGTCCTGGTTGGAGGGACATCCACACCCTCATCCAGGCATTTCATTGCTACCAGGGCTTGCAAGTCACCCTCCGAGAATCGCTCCAGTATTTGCTCCCGTTCCCTATTGTTCTGGCGCTGAGTGAACTCGTGAATCCGAACACGCTTCTCGACTCCCAGCAATTCCTTGACCTGATTGAAAAGCTTGTCTCCTACATAGAAGAGAGTGTGCTGGAACCCAGCATATTCTTCTATGTTATTGCGGAGCCAGTCCAGTTTAGAAGTAGAGTTGTTCATAACCCTAGCGCGTTTGATTGCCAGCTTTTGTGCCGCCTCTGGAAGTGGTTCATCTGGACCTCGGATGTACCGCTGCAGTTTCCGTGTTAGTACACAGAACTCTGCAAATTCATCTTCTGTCATCTCTACAGGAAGGGGATAATAGTAGTAAGGGGTCAAGTATGTCCCAATCGCGTCTGCAAGACTAAACTCGAAAACAACTTTGCCAAAATAGTCAAGGATGGCTTCGGTTCCATATTCATCGTAATGCCGAATGGGTGTTGCACTTAACCCCAACCGCCACGGAGCTTGGGCGGGAAGAGCAGTTAGCATCTTGGGGGCACCAACGTTATGTGCCTCATCTGCAATTAACAGCGCTTCTGACCAAAATTCCTCTAAAATCTCGGGAAGAATTCCCCTTTGCAGCGATGCATTTGTCGTTATGATAGTTACCAGCTTACTTCGCCCTCGGCGAAAAACCTGAAGCTGCCTCGTAACTTCTGGCTCCCATTTCGTCCGTGACTCCGCAACCTGAACTGGACGAAACCCGAATTGTTGTGCTTCACCTGCCCATTGCCGGACCAAGTGTTTGAAAGGGCATGTGACAACCAACACGAGACGTTTTTGCTCGTCAAATAGACGGATTGCCGCCGCCAGCGCTGTGATGGTCTTCCCAGTGCCGGTTGCCATTTCAAACAGGCCCCGGCAGTCGGCGGCAAGCCATTCATCTACTGCCTGAATCTGATAGTCTCGCAGCGTGATGTGAGGGGGTACGTGGGGGTATGCTGGACGATGCACTACGTAGGACACTCGAGCTTCCGGTAGCAAGCGCAGTTTCTCCCAATCCGGCTCCGGGTAAGGGCGCTCTTGCGTGCGCAGGCGGACGATACGTGCATGGGCAGCTTCTGGTAAATCGAATACCTGGACATTAGGGTCAAGGTTATTCCACAGTCGCTCAAAGCGTTCGGCGTCGGCTTGCACTAGGTCAGCAAAAGTCGGCTGCCACGAGCAGAACGCCTTGATGGACTCGTAGTTGCGGGTGCCCTGGATGCTGTCGTTGTATGAGCCGTTGAAGCTGACTTGGTTGCCTTCCGCGTCGGTAAAGATACCAAACTTGTCGTGAAACTCCCCGTGCTTGAGCTTGTTGCGCGGTAAGGCCAGTTTAAAGTCCAGGATACCATCAGCCACCAGCCAGGCCAGGGTCGAGAGCGTTTCCTGCTCTAGCGCTCGTTCCAGGTCGTCCAGATTGCGCTCGAGGGCTCGCCGTAACACTTCATCGTAGCGGGCCGCCTCTCCCAGTTGCAGGGCCTGCCAATCCGCCTCGCTCAGAATGGGACTGGTCACCCAGCGCGCTCGACCGCTATTGCGGGCAAAGGTGGCCATACCTTCCGCTGTCACCCGCAGCCAGCCAGCGCTAAAAAACCCAACACCCCGATCATAGCGCACAGAGGCGCCCAACGCTGGCACAAAGAAATCGGCGATGATGTCAGCATCCGATGTGTTCAAGATAGGTGGAAACTCAAAGAATTTCAGGTCCATAGCTATCAAAATCAAACAGATCCCTTACTGGCACATCAAGGGCTTTGGCAAGGCTCTCCAAGGTTTCGAAAGAAGCTGCATTGATGCCTCTCTCCATGCTACTGATAAAGCTGGTTGAGAGGCCAGTTATTTCTGCTAATTCCTCTTGGGTCAGTTGTTTCTCGATGCGAAGAGTCTTTAATCTCTTTGCAAATTGACTTCGCAGTTGAGTCATCCTTCCCCCACCGAGACAAAACTCATAGTCTGACTATGAGTAAACAAAAACGTCCGCAATTTTTTATTGCGGACGCTCTTACACAATTGGTGAATTGGGATGTCATTGTTTGGGCTTTGCCAACCCATTTCATGCCGCAAGTCTTGTCCCTCTGTATCTGCTGGTGGAATCCCCACCTTCTTCCTGGTTGCAAAGACCCCCGCAACTCGATGGTGCTGCGCATCTTCAGTTCCCTGGGAAGCAGGCCAGCCATGATGATTTTACCCGCATCTGGGTCGTCCGGCCAAAAGGAGAGCTAAGAATAGAAAAGCCGCTCCCCCTGCTTGACGTGGAAAGCGGCTCTCTTATTCTGTAGAGCCTGGTCTTCCTGATGAGCAGCGCAGGAAGGACGCACGGTGAAGGGTCGCCGCGCCTGAAACGCGGTTGATCCCTCTTTTATTTCCCCTAAGTCCCTCACTCTCGAGGGGGAAGGTTATGGTCTGGCTGATTTAATTATATCATGAATTGTGAGAAAGTGCAATAGAAGACAAAAGCGAGCGAGCTTCATTCAAGCTCCCAATCCCTTTCCGGCACGAGATAAATGCCGGGCAGGCTAACCAGGGTGACCAGCCCTTTGATCAACACGTTGGCCCAGAAAATGGACCAAACCGTTTCCAGGGGTAGCCCGGCCGGAAAGAGACCCCACCACTGGCCGAACGCGCCCCAATAGAAGATCAGGCTGTCCAGAGGGATGCTCACTGTGTTACTGACCAGGAACGAGCCCATTGGGCTTTTCTCGTCACGTGTCTGACCCAAAGGCTATATATTTCTGTGTCGGTCAGTTCGCTGAAGACCTCTGCCAGGATGCTGGCCATGACGATGCGCCACGTAGGGCCAAGGACCGAGGCAAAGGCTTCCTGCAGCGACCAGGTAGGGTCAGCCGGATTTTCATCATTCCTCTCCCACTCTCACTTCTGAGGGCAAGCGTTCCAGTATGAAATCCCATACTTCATGTGCCAGCGCCTCTTGGGCCTCCGCTTCGGTCAGTTCTGGCAGATCACCTGGATAACGCGATGCTACTGCATAGGGGGTCAGGCTAGTAGCAGCGGTTCGCAGCGACTCGAAGGATGCGTCAAACGGCAGGCACTTTGCTACAAGAGCCACAAGCGAATGTGTCTTTTCGAACGGTTCATCATGCCAGGTCAGGTAT
>Ga0180437_10007260_pt1 | contig 14495 bp, 8 predicted proteins | sample SS_ome_4_FD_132410 | JGI IMG/M metagenome (GOLD analysis project Ga0180437, IMG submission 132410) | Hypersaline lake sediment archaeal communities from the Salton Sea, California, USA - SS_3_D_1 metaG | ecosystem: Environmental > Aquatic > Non-marine Saline and Alkaline > Hypersaline > Sediment...
CTTTTCCCCCGTTTTCATCCGCGAGGAGATCTATAGCCCCGTATCCGTAGCGCCCCACATCCACGCCCAGATTCAGATCTCCAATAATTGCCCCCGTGTTTCCGTCAAGGGCAAAAAGGTGATCCGTTGTTTCATAGGTGCTGATGCAAAACACGACATTCGCTTCATCCCAATATCCCAAGGGGGAGGGAACATATAGATCGCTTAGAGTAGGTTTGAAATCGTTATCCTTTTCCCAGGTGTCTATTGTTTTATTCGCTTTTGAAAATAAATTGCCCGTTCCTTCAAAAGCCTGTGTTAGAAATAGAGTATTTCCTGTTTTGGAAAGGGCAATCCCATGTTTTCCCAAGTTGTAGCTTGTTTCAGATGCTACATTGAAATATTTCCCGTCTGTGGTTTCGAGAACCCGCGCCCCGTCATTATCCTTTGTCCCTGTAACTGCAATCAAGCTTTCAGTTCCCCCATTTTTGATATCCATAGTCCGGGGTAATCCCATTTCAGGAATAATTTGTTGGGTTGGCGTGCTTGTTTCATTCTCCCAGCGTATCAGCGAATAAACCGGCTCTGTATTGGTGCCGCCGTAAATCACACCATTTTCATCCACGCAAATCCCGAAAATGTTTAAAGTACCGAGGGTGACCCCTTCAATACTGAGACCCGATTCAAGGTCTTCCCCGGTATTTCCGTTAAGGATATGAACTGGGCTTTCGCTGTCGCTAAAAAGGGATACATAGAAATGGTCTGTTGTAAAATTATAAGCGCCGGAAAAATTGATCGTTGATTCGCTTTCCTGCCTTACCCAGTCCAGGTTTATTTGAACCTGCCCTGCTGCCAGCTGTGGAAGCCCGTATAAGGGCAACATAAAACAAGAAACCATAAGACATAAAGACACCGGAAAAGCGTAACGAGATTTTTTCATATATTTATCCCTTTTTTACTTAAAAAAACAAGTATTTTATTCAATAATCAAGGTAAAAAGGCAGATATCCTTCTTCCCGGTTGTAAGAAAATCCCCACAAGCCCCAGTTTTCCGGCGGATCGAGCGTATAGCCCGATAACGGCGCCACCCAGGCTTCCCCTTCCGGTGTGATCTGTATCAGGTCGGCGCGCCCGTCCATGTTCACATCCTCAAGCAGGGGATAATACCCCTGTTCTTCATCGTAAAAGAAATTGATCCAACCCCAGCGAATTGGGGCGTCGTAGTCTGTTGCTCTGGAGAGAGAAATCCAGGGATCGCCGGTTGGCGTAATCTGAACAAGGTCTGCACGTCCATCTGCGTTTATGTCCCCGCACAAGGGATACCATCCATCCAATGGCGCGTATTTAAATCCCAGCCAACCCCATCGAGTTGGGGGATTGTACATGGTTTCCGCAGATGTTGCCACCCAGGCATCCCCGTAACGCGTGATCTGGATCAGGTCGCAGTTGCCGTCACCGTTTGCATCTCCTGCAAGGGGGATGGCTCCGGGATTTCCCTCTTCCCCGCGTGAAAACTCGAACCCTAACCATCCCCATCTTGCAGGCTCCTGATACATGGTTTCAGATGAGAGCGCCACCCAGGCATCGCCGTACTCGGTAATTTGTATGAGATCGTCGCTTCCTGTTCCGTCAACATCCCCGGAAAGGGGGAGCCATCCGTTGTATGTGGTTTCCTCGTATCGAAAACCGAGCCAACCCCATCTCTTGGGATTATTGTATTCTGTTTCACCGGAGATCGCCACCCACACATCTCCGTACTCGGTCACCTGGATGATATCTTCGGTTCTGTATGCATCCGCATTGCCTTTCAGGGGATACCAGCCGTTAGCCGGATCGAATTTAAACCCCAGCCATGCCCATCGTTCGAAAGTTTCAAAGGGAGGAGCGCCGCTATTCTTTGCCAGCCATACATCGCCGTACTGGGTGAGTTGCGCCAGGGAAGGAGCAGCTCCTGTTATGATTAGACCGCAATTGCCCGGTCCGCCAAAAGCTCCCATATCGTTCCGTTCTGTTCCCATTCCCGGGGGGAGGCATCCGTCGTTATATTGAGAATCCGGATTTCCGGCATCAATACAGGGAGAGGTTTCCTGAAGGTAAAAATCCCCGCTTGAGGCGTCAGCAAACAGGGGATCATCCAAAATATTCCCGGTTCCCCCGTTTACCCAATCCTGTATGCAGGAATAGCTCGGTTCGGAGCACATATAAAGGATTTCTCCCAAATCGGAATAATTATCCCGAATAATGCAGTTTGTGATTGTACTGTTGCACCCGGCAAGGGCGCCACCGAGCGTAGCTTCATTGGCATAAATCGTGTTATTTTCAATAATACCATCACAACTCGAAATTCCTCCTCCAATTACAGATATATTATGAGAAATAATGTTGTTTCTAATATTACCCGTATTATGGCTTATTCCTCCTCCTTCCCAGAAGCATCCATTGTATTGGATCAAATTGTTCTGTATATTTCCTGAGCAGTAAGCTATTCCGCCGCCTTCTCCCTCCGAATAATTAAACCAGATCCGGTTATATTTTATATCTCCTGTGAACTTGGAGATTCCCCCCCCATCTATTTCCGAATAATTATCCCTGATTGTGTTATTTACCAGTAATCCTTTACAATAGTATATACCCCCAAAGGGTGAATTCCCCTCAATAACATTATTTTCTATGATTGCATTCCAACAGTGATCCATGCCGCAGGAGTTATCATTTATATAATTATTCACTATTTTTGCCGAACAGCTCTGTAAAGCTGTTACATTCCCTGAAATGTAATTATCCCGAATTGTGCCGTGACATATATATAACCCATCATTGTTGTTATCGGAAATTATATTTTCTGTGATAATTCCATCGCAATCATAAATCCCCGATCCTTCCTCAGTGGTGAAATTTTTTGAAATCGTATTTCCCTTGATCAACCCGTCAACATCGGAAATTCCTCCCCCGCGTATAAAAGCAGCGTTTTGTTTGAACCGGTTATATTTGATGGTTGCTTGGGTTCCGTTTCCGTTAATCCCTCCGCCGTAATTGGTATTACCGCCGTTTTCTATAGTGAAACCTGCAACAAGGGCTGTTGGAGGTTCTGTTCCGGAAAAGGTAATCACAGAGCTGATATTTTCCCCGTCAATAATGGTTGATGCCACAATTGAGGTATCTTTGGGGTCTGTGGAGCGCAGCATGATATTTTTCCCGTTGAAATTGATGTTTTCCCGGTATATTCCCGGCAAAACAACGATTTCATCGCCCGTGTTGGCGCCGTTGATCGCTCCCTGGATCGTGCCAAAATCCCCGGGAACAAAATGCTGATTCGCAAAGATTCCGGCGCCAAGCATCAAAATGATCCAGAAAAAAACATAAATCTTTGATACTTCATGACTTACGATCCTATTTGAAAATCGCTTCAATTTCATAACTCTGCCTCCTTAGAATGAATATTATATTAGTTTATGTATTTTGGACGTAATTATCCTGGTTAGGTTGACATCAGGATAGTTTTTTTATAGTGCAATAATAATCCTGCAATTTTTCCCCTTGATTTTCCCCTGGTTCACAATAAAGTAAGAAGAGGTGGGTTATGGGAAAATTCTGAAATTTTACGGAGCTTTTATGATCGGGAGGAAATTATGAATCCGCTTCTGGAACTAAAAAAATTCGGGCAATCCGTTTGGCTGGATTATATCCGAAGGGATATCCTGAAAAATGGCGGTTTGAAAAACATGATCGAACAAAACGGCATATCCGGCGTTACAAGCAATCCCACTATCTTTGATAAAGCCATATCAGGAAGCAATCTCTATCATGATGCCATGGAAGCCTTCCTGGAAAAAAACCTGGAAACCGATGTCAATTCCCTTTACGAACACCTGGTTTTTCACGATATCCGCATGGCTGCCGAAATTTTAAAGCCGGTTTACGAACAGACCAACAAAAGAGATGGCTTTGTCAGCCTCGAGGTTTCCCCCAAACTCGCCTATGATACCCAAGGCACAATCGAGGAAGCCGAAAGACTCTGGAATGCGGTGAATTGCCCCAATCTTATGCTCAAAATCCCTGCAACCCCCCAGGGTATCCCCGCAATCGAACAACTCCTTTCCCAGGGGATTAACATCAATGTCACCCTTATGTTTTCCCTTTCCCATTACGAGGCTGTGGCAAACGCCTATATCAGGGGGCTGGAAAAATGCGCCAATCCCGCCGTAGTTAGCTCCGTGGCTTCCTTTTTTGTAAGCCGCGTGGATTCAGCGGTTGATAAACAGCTTCAGGAAAATGGCTCCCCACCCGCACTTTCCCTTTGCGGCAAAATCGCAGTGGCAAACTCCAGGCTCGTTTATAAACGTTTCAAGGAAATCTTTTACGGAAAACCCTTTTCCGGGCTTCGAAACAAGGGTTGCCAGGTTCAACGCCCCCTCTGGGCGAGCACAAGCACGAAAAATCCCGCATACCCGGATATCCTTTACGTGGAAAGCCTGATCGGTCCCGATACGGTAAACACCCTTCCTCCTGCTACCCTTGAGGCATATCTCGATCATGGAAAACCCGAGCAAACCGTGAAAAAAGACCTGGATAAAGCCATAGAGGATTTGAGTACACTCAAACAGCTCGGAATTGACCTGGATCGAATCACGCAGGACCTCCAGAAACAGGGTGTTCAGAAATTCATCGATTCCTTTGATCAGCTCACCAGCACACTGATACAAAAACATAAAATAATCCTCGCAGAGCTCAAAACCTCGTAATTTTTGATTCGCGATTTCCTTATATAAACGTTATCTCCTTGACTCTTTGGTTTTTCTAGAGAAATATAAATTGAACTTTCAAAGGAGGCTTTTAAGATGAAAAATATTGGCGTGATTCTCTCCGGTTGCGGGGTGTTCGACGGTTCGGAAATCCACGAGGCAACCCTGACAATCCTTTACCTGGATCAGGCAGGGGCGCAGATCCAATTTTTCGCCCCTGATGTGGAGCAGCTCCACGTGATTGATCACCTGGAGCAAAAACCCGCCAATGAAAAACGCAATGTTCTTAAGGAATCCGCGCGTATCGCACGCGGCAGCATTGCTCCTCTTTCCGAGATCAATATCGATGCCCTGGACGCAATAGTTTTCCCCGGCGGATTCGGCGCGGCGAAAAATCTGTGCACCTATGCAACCGATGGAACGAATTGCCAAGTGAATCCCCTTGTAGAGCAAGCGATTAAAAAGGCTCATGAAAAAGAAAAAGCGATCGGCGCGATCTGTATTGCACCAGTTCTTGTTGCCCGGGCGCTAAAAGATACAGGAGCCAATCCCAAGCTTACCGTAGGAACCGATGAAGCCACCATGGGGCACCTGAAAGAGCTGAATGCCGATCCTGTTCCCGCATTAGTGAATGAAGCCGTAGTGGACGAACGAAACAAAATTGTGAGCACTCCCGCATATATGCTTGGCACCCGGATTTCCGAGGTTGCCTCTGGCATAGAAAAGCTCGTGGAACGACTCCTTTCCCTCTGATGGGGTCAACCTCTGATGGGGTCAGACCCGAATGTCACAAGCTTTAGTTCTGATGGGGTCAGACCCTATAAATTGTCTAAATTGGGAACCCTGGTTTCTTGCAAAATAATCCATTTCATGGCTTGACATACCATAAGGCGTTTTATTAACGTCCCCACTCCTTATCCGATTAAATCTACGAAAGATGGCGATTTTGTTCAAATTCCCGGATGGGGATTTGTGTGCTTTGAACCTAAAAGAAAGGCTCAATTTCAGATGAAAATAGCATTTACAGGATTGGAACTTCCCGAAGGAAAGTTGAAATACAACGATCCTATCTTTATAGATCTTGTTAAGAAATTTCAGCCCGTTAAAACCTCTCCCTTTTACTTTGAATTTATATCCGAACACTTTGATTCTGCCAGAGCCATTGCAGTGTCGAAAGATCATATTCTGGACCTTCTCATCCTTGATATGGAGAAGATTGAAAGCCGACTCTACAAGGTAGAGGATGCTTATGAAAAGCATACACTTGAAAAGTGCCTGGAGCATCTTGAAGAACAAAAGCCGCTCTGCGATTTTTCCGCGGATTGTAAGGAAAGGGTCATTATAAAAGCACTGGGACTTTTGAGCTCAAAGCCTGTTGTCGTTTTTGATGAGATATCTCCTGATCCGGATATTGTAATCCGAAACATTATGGAAAATGCGGGTATGATGTTTTTCTATACAGTGGGAAAGCAGGAAGTTCATGCCTGGCTGGTGGAGAAAGGCACGGATGCGGTAACCTGTGCAGGGAAAATTCATTCCGACCTTGCCAGGGGGTTTATCAAGGCGGAACTCGTGAGCTGCGAGCATATGATGAGAGCTCACAATATGCATGATGTCCGCACCAAGGGATTATCCAGGCTGGTTGACCGTAATTACACGATCCCGGAAAGAAGCATTCTCGATATCCGCTTCAACGTCTGATGGGGTCAGACCCTATAAATTGTATAAATTGAAGCGGCTTCCGTCAATGCCCTCCTATTGTAAGTGCCTATTTTTTAAGTGTTTTACAAAAAGAATAAAATAATATGCCATAGAAGGAGATTTTTCGCTGATATCCAGCCATATTCTTGATAAAGCCCCCGATTTACCCTGTTTTCATCTTTGCCTTGTGCAAAAACAGCGAGGCAAGCGCGCCGCACCACGCAACCGCCATGGCGCACACAAACGATGGCGCAAGAGTTCCCGTGGCATCTGCAATATGCCCCGCCACGGTAGGTCCCAACGCCTGCCCTATCCCGAAAAAAAGCGTGATAAAACCCAACGCTGCGGGCGCCATTTTTGCCCCCAATTGATCCCCGCACGCCGCTGCCATGATGCCCGGGATGCTCCATGCCGTGATTCCGAACAAAAGACTGGATATCATGATTCCAGCCGGCGCTTTCCATACGGCAAAAATCACGTAGGCGCTTCCCTGGATAAAACTCACCAGCGCCAAACCATATTTCCTTCCCAGGACATCTGAAACCCATCCCCAGATCAGCCCGCAGAAAATACTCAGCCACCCCACAAGCTGCCAGTAATTCCCCGCAGCCTCTTTTGAAAAGCCGATCTCGGATTGAAGGTATTTCGCAAAAAAGGTCACGTATATAATATAGGAAAAACCGAATGTGGTATAAATCGCAGCAAGGTGCCATACAATGCCGGATGTGTACACATCCGCCATGGAAGCACCGGATTTGGGCGCGGTTTTGTTTTTGGATTTTTCAGGAGAGTTATTCTCCTGCCCCCCTGTTTGTTCCTCACCGATGGGAAGAAGCCCTTTTTTCTCCGGGCGATCGCACAGGAAAAACCATGCAATAATGCTAAAGAAAATCACAATCCCGCCGAGGATCACCCAGGCGGATTTCCAACCCCCGTCGCCAGAAACGTTTAAAAGATAGGGAACCAGGGGACCTGTCAAAATCAGCCCCAGGCTCGAACCCGCTACCGCAATCCCCGCAGCCAACCCCCTCCTTTTCGGGGCAAACCATGCGGCAAGAAGCGCCATGGCTGGCACATTGCTTCCCCCGCTTCCCAGACCCGTTAAGCTGCGCCAAAAAAGCGCGGAAAGAAAACCCCCGGATGTGGCAGTTAATACCATCATCAAACCCACAACAAGCAGCGATATGGAAATCACGCGCCTGGGGCTGAACCGCGAGGAAAGGTACCCCCCAATAAGCGCCAGGCACAGGTAACCGATGAAATTCCCCGTGGCAAGCCCCCCTGCCTGGGTATTCGTGAGATTGAGGTCTTTCTGCATGGAGGGAAGGATCATGGTATAACCGAACCGCGCCAATCCCAGGGCGCAAAAAACCGCCATCAGGCATAAAACCAGGATAATCCAACCGTAATGAAAAGTCGATGTCTTTTTCATGGCTCCGCCTCCCCCCGATTTAGGGGATACTAAAAGGTATCACGAGGGAATTGTCCACCCAAAAACCCTTTTTGTCCGGATCGAGTTTTAGGGATTACCAATCTCCAGCTCCTTATCCTGTTCCAGTTTTTCCGCATCCTTTTTTTCGATCCGGAGACTCACCCTTATTTTCTCGTCAAGGTATTCCACGTTTATATGGTCTCCCAGGGATTGGAGCCTGGATAAAAGGTCGAACCTGTGGTAGGGAATCTGGTAGAAACGCACGGTTTTTGTTTGTTCAAGAATCGATTCGATTGTATTTAAAAGATCGTCCAGTCCTTTTCCGGTTTTTGCTGATATGCAAACCGATGGTTTTGTTTCTTCGAGATATTGATTCAACCGGATGGAATCTTCCATACGGTCGATTTTATTCAACACCGTAAGAATGGTTTTATCCGTGATTTTAAGGAGGCGGAGCACTTCGCGGCTCGCTTTAATTTCTTCATCCAAAAGCGGAGAAGAAACATCCGCAACGAGCAATAAAAGGTCTGCATAATTCGTTTCCTCGAGCGTGGCGCGGAACGAAGCCACCAGGGTGTGGGGAAGTTTCCTGATAAATCCCACGGTATCGATAAGCACGGCTTCGCTTCCGCCCGGAAGGATCAATTTTCTTGCTGTGGGGTCCAGTGTGGAGAAGAGCTTATCTTCCACGAGCACGTTTGCATCCGTGAGCGCGTTTAAAAGTGTGGATTTCCCCGCGTTCGTGTAACCGATCAGGGAGAGCGAGGGAACCCCCTGTTTGAGTCTTTTGCGGCGCTGTGTGGCGCGGTGTTTTCCCACGGATTTGATTTCATGCTTCAGGCGGCTGATGCGTTTTAAAATCCTGCGTCGATCCGTTTCCAGCTTTGTTTCCCCTGGACCCCGGGTGCCGATGCCGCCTCCCAGGCGGGAGAGAATCTTTCCCATGCCCCTCAGCCGGGGGAGCAGGTATTCCAGTTGCGCCAGTTCCACCTGGAGCTTTCCTTCCCTGGAAAGGGCATGCTGGGCAAAAATATCCAGGATCAACATGGAGCGATCCAGCACCTTTTTCCCGAAGATTTCCTCCAGGTTCCGGTTTTGGGCAGGGGAGAGGTCCACGTCAAAAACAATGCCTGTGGCGCCTGTTTCTTCAGACAGGGAAGCCAGGGTTTCAGCATGCCCTTTTCCGATGAAATTCGCCGAATTGATCTCGCGAAGGCGCAGGATTTCCTTTCCAGCAATCTCGGCTCCAGCGGTTTCCGTTAATCTTTCCAACTCCGCGAGGGTGTTCTCGGAAAGCTTCAAGGATTCGTGCGGGAGGTTCATTCCAACCAGGAAAAATTGCTCCCTTGTTTTGGGCACATTCACAAAGTAAGATTTGTTTACCATATAAAAATCCCTGAAAGAATTAATGTTCATGAATCACATAAAGGGATCCTACAAAATGCGGGGTATTCGAGGCGAGGAAAAAGTTCAATTTTAAAATGATACAAATTATCTATTGCATCCCTTGGGGAACTTGGTTTGAAATTACTGTGTTCCTGTTTAAGGGCAATACAGCGATCTTTTGATTTCGGGGAGCCTATGGAAAAATCCAGGAGCCATGCTTTAAGAGATTACGTGATCCGCCGCATCCTTCTTATGGCGCCTACCTTTTTGGGCATCACACTGGTGACCTTTTTGCTCTGCCAGTTTGTGCCCGGGGGTCCCATCGATCAGATTCGGCTGCAGCTCGCAGGGGGGGAAAGAGGGGAAGCCGGCATGAGCGGATCCCGCTCCGATGTCCAGCTCTCCCTTCCCGATGATCAGATCGAAATCTTAAACCAATACTACGGTTTCGACAAACCGGTTTTGGTGCGTTATATAAGATGGCTTGGGAATCTTTTGAAGCTTAATCTCGGGGATTCCTTTCGTTATACTGTGCCGGTTTTGAAACTTATTGCCAGCCGTTTTCCGGTCTCCATTTTTTACGGGGTTATAACCACCATTTTGACATATCTGATCTGTATTCCGCTCGGTATTGTAAAGGCGATCAAACATCGAACCATCATAGATAACTTCACTTCAGTTCTTATTTTCATCGGGTATGCCATACCCGGCTTTGCCCTGGGCGCGCTTCTTCTAGTTCTTTTTGCAGTGAAAAAAAACTGGTTTCCCCTGGGAGGTTTTTGCGGGGAGGATTTTGCCTCGCTTTCCTTCTGGGGCAAGGTTGCGGATATTGCGCATCATGGGGTGTTGCCCCTTGTTTGTTACTTGGTCGGATCGTTTGCCGTGATGACTATGCTCATGAAAAACAGCCTCATGGAAAATATGGCTGCGGATTACGTGAAAACCGCGCTCTCTAAGGGGCTTTCGTGGAAACGCGCGGTTTTCGTTCATGCATTCCGCAATTCCCTCATCCCCCTTGCCACGAGCTTTGGAAACAATATCTCCCTGGTTCTTACAGGTTCCGTTCTTATCGAACGAATCTTTAACATAAAAGGGGTCGGACTCCTGGTGTATGAATCCATAGTTGCCCGGGATTACCCCGTTGTTTTGGGTATGATTGTGATCGGAAGCCTGCTCCTCCTGGTGGGGAACCTGCTTTCCGATCTGTGCGTGGCGTTTGTTGATCCTAGAGTGCGATTTGAATGAAAGGGAAAAACAGGAAAAATATCTAGCTATGAATTTCGCGAGATTTTTTAAACTAAATCCCATAACAAAAAAACGCATCAGGCGTTTTAGGAAAATCAAGAGGGGATATTTTTCCCTTTTGATCCTGGTTTTTCTTACGGTTCTTTCTTTGTTTTCTAATTTCATTGCAAACAACCGGGCAATAATCGTAAAATACAAGGGAACATATTTCTTTCCCACGTTTAAGTTCTATAGCAAAAAAACGTTCGGGCAAACAGATGAGTGGGGCTTTGACGATACCGAGGCGGATTACAGAGCCCTAAACAAGGAATTCAAGGGAACGGAAAACATGGTTTTAATGCCCCCGGTTCCCTTCAATCCGTATGAAAACGATTTCGATTATTACACGAATCCGCCCCCGAATTCGCCCGATAAAAGGCATATTCTGGGAACCGATTCCCAGGGGCGGGATGTGCTCGCGCGGATCCTTTACGGCTTTCGCGTTTCCATCCTGTTCTCCCTATTCCTCGTGTTTATCTCCCAGGTGATCGGAACCATTATCGGTTCGCTCCAGGGATACCTCGCAGGGAAATTCGATATCTTTACCCAACGCGCCATAGAGGTGTGGGGCACGCTTCCGTTCCTTTATATTGTGATTATCATGGCAACATTTTTCACCCCCAGCTTCGGGCTGCTTTTGTTTTTGATGTCGCTTTTCTGGTGGATGAGAATCACCTATTACATGCGAACCGAGATGTACCGGGAAAAAACAAGGGAATATTGCCTGGCTGCCCGCTCCTATGGCGCCTCCCATGCGCGCATTGTTTTCAAACACCTTCTTCCCAACTGTTTAACTCCCCTTGTAACATTTACCCCTTTTGCCGTTGTTGGCGCGATCGGCGCGCTTACCGGGCTGGATTACCTGGGGTACGGTCTCCCGCCCCCTACTCCCAGCTGGGGAGAAATGATCGACCAGGCTTTGCAAATACAAAACCGGGATAAAATCTGGCTCACCATCGCACCCTTTGCCGCCATCTCCACAACCCTCATCCTGGTGACTCTTGTGGGCGAAGCCGTGCGCGAGGCGTTCGATCCCAAGCAGTATGCAAAATATAAATGAGAGTTGATTTGACAAAAAAGAAACATTCCCTGTATTTCCATCTATTTCCTGAGTTCCTGATTGTTCGGGTTTGAACAATTCTCCACTCCCTAATATAACCCATTGTGGCATATCAAGAATTGTTCGTACTTTTCCAGAATCTCTTTCCGCTTGACTGATATTTTATATACTGATTTTAGTACGATAGATTTTACTAAGGCTTTTTTATATTATGAATAATTCTTTTCATTATAAAGCGGCTTTTGTTTTTTTATTGATACATGCAATCTTTTTTCCGTTCTCCTTAAATGCCGGGGACGTTTTTGTTGTATGCGGCTCTGATTCATCAGTGTGGGGCGGGGTAAGCTACAACCATCAATACCAAAATTTTAATATCAACGATCCGGTTTTTATCAGCGATACCGGAAATATGGCAATCTGCATGCAGGATTCTTATCGCAATGCTTTGAAAGACAGCGCCGGGAATCCGATTAAATTTACCTGGTGGGCGCATTGCGGGAGCTTGTACAACTATTCGCTCACCTGCAGCGGGATCATCTCGCTCGAACATATACTCGACTATCATGGCGACAATATATTAAAATGGGGGGATGAAGTATCGTTTCATTATCATACCTGGGAATGGACGGATCCTAATCATGATGGTGTATATCACTGGAATCAGGCTCCTGATTTTTTAACGTGCAAACACGATTTTGACCGAACCCTGGCGAATATCCTGGTTGAACGCCTTGTATGGCCCGCCACTTTTCGCACCGGGTGGAACACTATGGATAATAACTGGAATAATTATCTTGATACAATTATTCCCTACAGAATGGAAAATTCGTATCCTCACGTAGGATTCACCGATATTGAACCAATAGGCAGCGTTTTTGATTGGAGTCATGCAGTATCAGACTGGATTCCTTATCACCCGAGTTCAACCGATTACCAGGTTCCCGGCGATTGCGTCGGTTGGGAAACCCGGTGTGAATATGTGCCTGATATAAATCAGACAATGCTGAATGAAGTATTTGCAGCAGCTGTTGCGGGTCCTGATCAGGTTATCATCGCATGGTCACATATTGCTGAGAATTTTCCTAGTCAAATTACAAGTTTTAATAATCGTCTTGTCAACGCACATAACAGCTATCCAGGTGTAAATTTCTATTATCATACCGGTATTGAAGCCATGCAAAGATGGCGCGGCACAACTGATATGAAACCGCCGGAACTGGATATTGTATTGGAGAAAAAAGGGGATCTGCGGACTTTTGTTATACATTCTAACGAAGCATTATACCAGCCAAAACCTTTTACTGCAATTAAGCGTAATAATGGAGAGTATGATACAATTGATCCGGTTATGACCTCCCCGAATACTTGGCATGTCAGCTATAATCGCTTACTTGAACCTATCAGTAAAATCGGATTTGGAATTACCGATCTTGCGGGTAATCCTGCTTCTTATGTTTTACAGCTCGATACCTGTGCATCGGATACTTTGCCCGCAATTCAAATAAAGCAGCCAAACTTCGCCCTTTATAAGGCTGACAGGAATTTCGCCATAACATGGAATGATGAAGACCCTTCCTTTAAAGGGAAAATCAGCCTGTATTATGATCAGGACTCTATCGGATATGATGGTATATTGATCGCACAAGATATCCCGGCAAATGAACGTTCTGATGTGTTTATCTTGAACACATCTTTACTTGATGAAGGTTCATATTATATCTATGGATTACTGGATGATGGGATTCACCCTCCTGTGGGAGCTTATAGCCAGGTTCCTGTTGAAATTATTCATGGCACGGATATGATGCCGCCGGAACCTGTTACAGACCTCTCTGTCATAGAAACATCTCCCGGGGAGGTTCAACTTTCATGGAGCATGCCCCCAGCTGCTGCCGACAACGATTTGCCCGTGTATTTTCTTCTCTATGGTTCCAAGTCTTCACTGGTTAATCCAATAACTGACAACCTTTCCGGACTTGTTCCTGTTCCCTCCCTGTCCCATAACGATATCCCTATGGTTGCGGGTGATTATTATTACGGAATTGTGGGTGTTGACGATGCGGGCAATTCTTCAACCCTCTCGAATGTGGCTCTGGTGAATGTAACTGAAACCGATATCTTGCCCCCCCTCCCGGTGGATGATCTGATATGTGATAACAGCGGATATGGTTTTATTTTATTATCATGGTCTCCCCCTGAACAGGCGCTGGATGGCGATGTTCCGGTTTCCTATAAAATATACCGTTCTTCCATGTCACCAGTTGATTATAACAATGAATCAAATCTGATTGGGCAAACTTCAGCTGTATTTCACAGCTGGAAAGATTACTACATCCCTCTATATGAAAAACAGTATTATGTAGTGATAGGTGTTGACGATTCGGATCATGAAAGTGCCCCGTCAAACGAGGTTTCCGGCGTCAGAATCAACTCGGAACATGAACTTAGCGAGGTGTGGCGCGTGGATGACGGCGGTTTTTCTGATCACAGTATCAGGAGAATCATTTATAATAAATCAACAGATCATCTGATGATATCAGATGTTGATGACGATGTTATCCATATTGTCGAGGCTTCCAATGGCAGCGATACGGGGCAGGACCTGGTAAGTCCCGAGCCTGGCTGGGTCAACTTTGGTCCGTACGGCTTGACCATTGATGATGAAGGTGTGATATACGCCAACCAGTTTTGGGGAAACGGCAATCTTTACAGGTGGCAGGATGAGAGTTCCACCCCGACAATTGCAGCCGGCACAAGTGAAATCCCCTGGGATACACGGGGGCTTTTTGCCATAGGCAGTGGTATCAATACAAAAATATTTTGTGTAGGCGAGGATTCGAAGGTTAATATTTTAACCACGGAAAACGGCTTAACTTACGAGCATTCCGATGAAATCGATACAAATGATCTA
>Ga0180437_10007261_pt1 | contig 14495 bp, 17 predicted proteins | sample SS_ome_4_FD_132410 | JGI IMG/M metagenome (GOLD analysis project Ga0180437, IMG submission 132410) | Hypersaline lake sediment archaeal communities from the Salton Sea, California, USA - SS_3_D_1 metaG | ecosystem: Environmental > Aquatic > Non-marine Saline and Alkaline > Hypersaline >...
AGTCTTGATCACCGGCATCCACCGCCAGCGCCTGGGACGGCTCTTCGACGCCAACATCTCCCTGTACGCCGCCCACCTCCCCCTTGACTTCCACGAGGAGGTAGGCAACAACGCCACACTGGCCCGCTGGCTCGAATTGGAAGAGGTAGGGCCCTTTGGCCAGTACAAAAGCTGGCCTGCCGGATTCGCCGGTCAACTGCCCACTGCCCTGTCATTGGATCACTTTGTGGCCCTGGTTGAGGCATCGCTAGGAGAGCCGGTGATCAAGGTCTGGCCCTTTGGTCCAGCCACGGTCCGGAGGGTGGGCATCGTCTCCGGCGGAGCGGCATCCCTCATCGATCAAGCTGCCGACGAAGGCCTGGACGTCTATCTCACCGGCGAAATGAGCCACAGCTACTATCACGAGGCCAGGGAGCTGGGTCTGAACGTAGTCTATGGCGGGCACTATGCCACCGAGACGGTCGGACTGAAAGCGCTAGCTGAACACCTGGCAGCGCGCTTTGGCCTGGAAACCACCTTTCTGGACCTGCCGACCGAAGCGTGAGTGAAGGGCGGATAGCAGCTGAGCGGGGAGAATACCATGGAGCTGATCTTTCTGGGGTGTAGCGACGACCAGGGTGTGCCACGCATCGGCTGTGATTGCGAGGTCTGTCAGAGCGCCCATTCGCCCCACAGCCGCAACCGCCGTAGCAGCCCTTCTCTGGTATTGCGCTACGGTCCACCTTACGCCAAACGGACGGTACTGATCGACGCAGCGCCCGAATTCCGCCTGCAAGCGATCCGGCAGGGATTAGGCCAGTTTGACGCACTGCTGCTGACCCACACCCACGACGCCCACCTCCTGGGGCTTGGTGCCCTGGTCCGCGCTCAGCGCGAGCTTGGGCTTCCCCTCCGCGTATGCGCCCCGCCACAGATACTCGAAGCCATACCCGAGCGCTTTGCCCATCTCTGGACCGACAAGACCTACCGCAGGGTGCTGCAACCCCAACCCATCGAGAGCTCGGCCGATCTATGGGACCTGGAGGTCCATGCCTTGCGGGTGGACCACGGCATCGGGGGCGTGGCCTATGGGTATCTGCTAACCCTGGGGGAGCTCCGGCTGGCGTACATCTCCGACATGTTGCGCGCGACGGACGAGATACGCCGGGCGTTGACCACCCTGAACCTGCTGGTCCTGGGCGCCAGCCATTACTACGAAGGGATCGAACTCTGGAAGCGGTCCGTCATGGACATCACCTCCGCCCTGGAGCTGATCTGCGACGTGACGCCCACCCAGGCGATCCTGACCCACCTATCGCATACTGTAGAGTATGACGGAATTTCGGGCAGACTGCCCCCTCAGGTCCATCTAGCCTACGATGGCCTGACTGTGGAGGTACACGAATGAGCAAAGTGCTGGACTATTTACAGACCCGTCAAGACGATATGGCGGAAATGCTGAAGCAGTTGGTCGAGATCGAATCCCCTTCTAGCGAGCGCGCCGCGGTCAACGCAGTGGCCGACTGGCTCGCCCAGGCGTTTGGCGAACTGGGGGCCACTGCCGAACGCCTGCCTCAGGCTGCATTTGGTGACCACCTGCGCGTCACGTGGGGGGAGGGCACCCGCCAGATCCTGCTGATGGGACACATGGATACGGTGTGGCCCCTGGGAGAGGTCGAACGCCGCCCCTACCGCGTCTCTGGAGATAGAGCCACAGGGCCTGGCGTCTTTGACATGAAAGGGGGACTGGTCGTCGGGCTGTACGCCGTCGCCGCCCTGCGCGAACTGGGGCTGGCGCCGGCCCATCGACTGGTCTTTCTCTTCAACTCCGACGAGGAAGTGGGTAGCTTGACGTCGAGGCCATTCATCGAACAGGAGGCAAGACGCAGCGAGGTGGTATTGATCCTCGAACCATCACGCGAGGAAGCACTGGTCACCTGGCGCAAGGGGGTGGGCCGCTTCGATCTCGAGATTCAGGGCGTCGCATCCCATTCAGGCGCCGCCCACCATCAGGGTGTCAGCGCCATTGAAGAGATGGCCCATCAGATCCTCCACCTGGAAGCCATGACCGATCTGGATCAGGGCACGACGGTCAACGTGGGGGTCGTAGGGGGCGGTTCCAGGGTCAACGTCCGGCCGGCGACAGCCTGGGCCGAGATCGACCTCCGGGTCAGCAATTCCCCGGAGGGCAAGCGCATGACCCAGGCCATCGGCCAACTGAAACCGGTCAACCCCAGGGCTACCCTGGTCGTATCGGGTGGTATCACCCGCCCTCCCTGGGAGCCTTCGCCAGCGGGTCAGGCCCTGTTCGAACGGGCCCGGCGGGTGGGTGCCTCGCTTGGTATGGAGCTGTGGGCTGCTGGATCGGGTGGTGGATCGGACGGGAACTTTTCGGCTTCGTTGGGCATCCCTACTCTCGATGGCCTTGGGGTGGTGGGCAACGACGCCCACGCCCTGAGTGAATGGGTGGATCTGAGCTCCCTGCCCCGGCGGGCTGCCCTGCTGGTGGAGCTGCTAATGGACCTGGGTCGATGAAGCACGTCTACCTCGCGCCTCACCTGGATGACGCCGTGCTGTCCTGTGGCGGTGCCATCCACCGCCACACCTCGTCCGGTGATCCGGTGCTGGCCGTGACCATCTTTGCCGGAGAATTCCAGGGCACGCATCTGCCACCATTTGCCTTGCAGCAGCATGGCTACTGGGGGGATCCACCCCGTCCCATGACCCTGCGCCGCGCAGAAGACACGGCAGCCCTGGCTCTCCTGGACGCGGAGGTACACCATCTTGAGTACGGGGACGCCGTCTACCGTTCTGGTCCCGATGGCCATTGGCTGTATGCCAGCGAGGAAGCGCTCTTTGGAGACGTGCACCCCGACGATCCTTTGATCCTAGACGGCATGCATGAACTGCAAAACCGGCTCGCCGAACTCATCCCCCCAACAGAGCGGACCGTGGTCTATGCCCCGCTGGGAGCAGGCCATCACGTCGATCACCAAATCGTCCACATGGCAGCCCGAGAGCTGCAGGCGCGCGGATACCGGCTGGCCTTCTACGAGGACTATCCCTACGGCGAGCGAGATGGCGCTGTAGAAGCTGCCCTCGCCAGTGCCGGGCCAGGACACTGGCGTCCCGAGATACGTTCCCTCGACGTGCAAGACCTGGCAGCCAAGGTCTCGGCCCTGACCTATTACCGCACCCAGATGTCCATCCTGTTCGGCGGCTCCGAGCAGATGCCAGGCCGGGTGTGGGCCTTTGCGGCGACCCGTGCCCCAGACGCCAAGTTGGCCGAGCGGATCTGGTGGCCCTTGCTGCCACAGCCATGACGGAAACCATCGATCTGAAGCTGACGGCCATGGCCCACGGCGGATCGGCGCTGGGGCGGCACGGGGGACAGGTCATCTTTGTCCCCTACACCATCCCTGGCGAAACCGTCCGCGTCCAAATCGTCGAAGGGCGCACTCGTTGGGCCCGGGCACGCCTGGTGGATGTGCTGGAACCCTCGCCCCACCGGGTCGAGCCGCCCTGCCCCTACTTTGGGCCCGATAGATGTGGCGGTTGTCAATTCCAACACATAGCCTACGAGGCCCAGGCTGAATACAAAGGCGAGGTGGTCAAGGACCAGTTGGCTCGCATTGGGGGATTAGATGGCGTGGACGTGCAGGACATCATTGGCGCCGCCGAACCCTGGGGCTATCGCAACCACGCTCAATTCAGCGTGACGGCAGAGGGTCGCCTGGGCTTTCTCACGGCCGACACCCACCACGTTGTGCCCGTGGAGGAGTGTCTGATCCTGGATCCGCTCCTCGACGATCTTTGGACTGCCCTGGATGTGGCGTGGCCCCAACTCCGCCGCTTAAGCCTGCGCTGTGGATCGGCCACCGGCGACCTCATGGCCATCTTTGAATTGGACCACTATGAGGACTTTGACATCGAGGTGGATTTTCCGGTGTCGTGCGTCATCCAGTTGGTTGACGGTGAGGCCGTGATCCTGATGGGCAACGGTCACCTTGTGGAACACGTCGCCGGACGGGACTATCGCATCTCGGCAGGGAGCTTTTTTCAAGTAAACACCGCAGGGGCCGAGGCACTGGTGGCACTGGTAGGCGAGTTCCTGGCCCCAACAGGCGACGAGGTGCTGCTAGACCTGTACTGCGGAGTAGGGCTGTTTGGCCTCAGTATGGCCGGTGACGTGAAGCGAGTCGTCGGCATCGAGTCTGCCGCCAGCGCAGCAGCCGACTTTCGGCACAATGCGCGGGGTATGGAGCAGATAGACCTGATCGAGGGCAAGGCGCAGGAGGCTCTATCTCACGTGGCCGGACCGGTGGATCTGATCGTGCTCGATCCCCCCCGCTCCGGGGCCGGTAAGCGCGCGATCGAGGAAATCGTCCGGCTGGCTCCACAGCGCGTCGTCTACATCTCTTGTGATCCGGCACCGCTGGCTCGCGACGCCCGGACCCTGGTCGATGCAGGCTACGAACTGCAAAAAGTGCAACCGCTGGATCTTTTCCCTCAAACCTTCCACGTCGAGTCCGTCGCCCTTTTTGCACGACAGCACTGAGGCAGGACCCTTCCTGGCGCCGCCCGGGTTCCATGGGCATCCTCATTTCCTTCGCCAACCTGCGAGACGATGCGCCAGCGCGCCTTTGCAACCATTCTGTTACCACTCTCGATTGGCCTTTGACGCCCACTGGTTCTGATGGTATAATGAGCATTGTGAGAGGAGACAGAAAAGGGGCGATTCACGTTGGCGTGAACGCCCATCTGTTATCACTGGCCGCAAGCTACCGGAGTGCAGGCATCAACTGGTACATTTTCAACCTGCTCCAACACCTGCCGGAAGTAGATCTGGAGATCGACTACACGGTCTTTATGAGCGAAAGACACTATGAGGGTGTACCAGGGATCCGGTTGCAGGTTTCCCGTCTGCCGACCCACCGGCCGCCGGTGCGCATTCTCTGGGAACAGCTCATCCAACCCTGGGCTCTGCGCCGGGCCCAGGTAGATCTGATCCACGGCCCAGCCTTTGTGGGCCCCTTGGTCAATGCCTGCCCCTCATTGGTCACCATCCACGATTTGAGCTTCTTGCTCTACCCACAGGGCTTTCGGGCGCTGAACCGCTTCTATCTGCAGACCTTCACCCGGTACTCTGTACGGCAGGCAAAGCGCGTGATCGCTGTCTCAGAAAGCACAAAGCGCGACCTGGTCCGTACCTACGATCTTCCGCCGTCCAAGATAGACGTGATCTACAACGGGATGGACGCCAGCTTCCGGCCCCTCTCGGCCGAGCATGTAGAGGCCTTTCGCGAAGAGCGGAACCTACCGCGGCGATTCATCCTGTTTGTCGGCACCCTCGAGCCGCGCAAGAACGTGGCCCGCTTGGTGGAGGCCTATGCCCGCTTGCCAGCAGAGCGCCCGCCGTTGCTGCTCATCGGGGGCAAGGGCTGGTTGTACGACGAGATTTTCGACCGCGTGGAGGCACTGAACCTGAGCCGGCAGGTACGCTTTGTAGGCTACGTCCCAGCTCAGGACCTGCCTTGGTGGTATAACGCTGCAGATCTGTTCGTCTATCCCTCTTTGTACGAAGGCTTTGGCCTGCCTCCTCTGGAGGCAATGGCTTGTGGCACGCCGGTCGTCACCACAACGGCCTCGTCCCTGCCCGAAGTGGTCGGGGACGCCGCGCTGTTGGTGGAACCCACCGACGTCGATGCCCTGGCAGAGGCCATGAGCAGGGCTCTCACAGATGAATCTCTGAGAGAACGGATGCGGGAGACCGGATTGGCCCAGGCGCGGAACTTTTCCTGGCGGAACACCGCCCAGAACACCGCAGACAGCTACCGCCGGGCCTTGTTGCCTGGGGAGGGCACAGAGGGTGTTTGAGCGATACCGCAGGTTGCTCTCCATCGCCGTGGCCATTACCGACGTATTGCTGATCAACCTGGCTTTTGCCATCGCCTACTGGCTACGGTACGGCTTGCAGTGGTTTGCTGCTGTGGACGAAGCCTACTTTGTCCCCTACAGCGCCTTTATCCCCATATCTCTGGCCCTGACCGTTTTGCTGCTGAGTATCTACAAACTGGGTGGGGTCTATAACATGCCCCGGGGGGCCTCCTGGTTCGACGAAGTCTATCGCCTGACGACCGGGACCGCAACCGGCATCATCTTGATTATCTTTTTCATCGTCTTTTTCGTACAACCCACCCTCTACTCCCGCTTGATCTTTTTCTACGCCGGCACCCTCATCACCATTCTCCTGAGCATCAGCCGGTTAGGCAAGCGCCTGGTGCGCACAATGTTGCGCAAGAGAGGGCTCGGCGTAGACCGGCTGTTGATCGTTGGCGCCGGGGAAGTTGGCCGCACTGTGATGCGCAACGTCGTCGCCCAGCCCGCCCTGGGGTACCACGTCGTAGGCTTTGTGGATGATGATCCCGACAAGGGCGGTACCGACATCGGTCGCTTCAAGGCTCTGGGCAACACCACCTACATCCCCCGCCTGGTCAAGGAGCTGGCTATTGACGAAGTCATCATTACGCTGCCGTGGATGTATCACCGCAAGATCGTGAGCATCATCGCCCAGTGTGAGCGAGAGCAGGTGCGGGTTCGCATCGTGCCCGACATTTTCCAGATGACCCTCAGCCACCTGGACGTGGAGGATTTGGGTGGTATCCCGATGATCGGCGTCCGGGACATCTCGATCAGCGGCAGCCAGCGCTTTGTCAAACGCGCGATGGACGTGGCGATCTCGCTACTTGGCATCATTTTTCTCTTCCCGATCTTTATCCTGCTGGCTGTCATGATCCGGCTCGATTCGCCAGGTCCTGCTGTCTTTCGGCAGATCCGCGTAGGGAAAGAGGAGCAATTGTTTGCCTGCTTCAAATTCCGATCGATGAAGGTCGGCGCAGACGAAGAGAAGGACCGGTTGCTGGACAAGAACGAGGTCCGGGGCCCGGTGTTCAAGATGCGTGACGATCCACGCATCACGGGGATGGGCCGGTTCATTCGCCGCACCAGCCTGGACGAATTGCCGCAGCTATTCAATGTGCTGATGGGACACATGAGTCTGGTAGGCCCGCGGCCCGCGATCCCTTCCGAGGTGCAGCGCTACCAGCCCTGGCACAAGCGCCGTTTGGAGGTTGCGCCGGGGATGACCGGGCTGTGGCAGGTTTCGGGACGCAGCGAGTTGTCATTTGACGAAATGGTCCTACTCGATCTATACTATATCGAGAACTGGTCTCCCTTGCTAGACCTGCAGATCTTGGTAAGAACGTTGCCAAAGGCGATCCTAGGCGAAGGCGCATATTAGCGGTGAGTTCCGCCCCAGCGAGGGTCGGATCTAGATATCAATTTCACAAGGAGGTGCAGACAATGTGGCGATGTAGTTCGTGTGGGTACGTTTGGGATGGCGAAGAGGCACCCGACAATTGTCCCAAGTGTGGTGCCAAGAAAGAAAAGTTTGTCGTGTTGGAAGACCAGGCCGCCGAGCTGGTGGAGCGCTCCCGCTACACCAATGGCCTGCATATGGGCCTGTACATGCTCCTGGATCAGGTGATCGACGTGGCAGAGGACGGCATTGACGACAACCTGGACCCCAACTGCGTCAAGATCTTTAAGAAGGCTCAGGCCCAGGCCGAGATCCTGCAGCAATCGATCAAAGCAGAGCTCCAGGGCCACATGAACAAGGGCAAGTGGGGCTAGTCGAATCCCTGGGCAGACCGCCAGGGGTGCAAATGCGGTAGGGATGGCATCCCCCACCACATACAGGTCAAGGACCGCTGGATGCGTTAGGCATCCCAGCGGTCCCTTGCTTTTGGGCTTGAAAATGGCCACAACGCCAGGCAAGGTAGCATCTTGCCCTACATTCCCCTCAAAATGCCCATCTGGATACGCCACATCGTACAACGATCCAGGAACGATCCGGGCAGGGCGTGCAGGTCGGTTGTGGTGATGACCGCCTGCTGGGGCCCGTCGTCCAGGCGATCCAGCAGGAACCCCCGGCGGTGCGCATCCAACTCCGACAGGACGTCATCCAGGAGCAGGACGGGACACTCGCCGGTCTCTCGCTCCATCAGTTGTACCTCGGCCAGTTTCAGGGCCAGGGCCACCGTCCGCTGCTGCCCGCGCGAGCCATAGATGCCCGCGTCTACGTTGTTGATCAGGAATCGTACCTCGTCCCGGTGGGGACCGACGAGGGTCACCCCGGCGGGGATCTCCCGCTGGCGCAATGCCTGCAACTGCACGTGGTACGCCGTACCGATCTCCTCGTCAGCTTGCCCGTCGTCGAGTTCCACGCTGGACAGGTAGCACAGTTGAAGCCGCTCTACCCCGTCCGTCAGTTCCCCGTGGACTGTGCAGGCCAACTCATCCAGCGCAAGGAGGGCCTCCCGCCGGCGCGCGACCAACGACGCCCCATACTCCACCAAGCGCGCGTCCCAGAAGGCCAACTGGTCCGGGTCCCTGCCCCGCTCGCGCAGGTCCCGCAGCAGCGCGTTACGCTGGGTCACGATCTGGTTGTAGCGCGACAGCGTACGGCAATAGGCAGGATCGATCTGGCATAGGGTCGCATCGAGGTAGCGGCGGCGCCCGCTGGGCGAGCCCGACACCAGCCCAATGTCCTCCGGCAGAAACAGGACGACGTTCAGGTGGCCCAGCAGGTCCATCGCCCGGCGGGCGACGCCGTTGAGCCGGATCTGTTTGCGGTAACGGGTTCCGTTGTTCTGGTGCTGGGTCAGCGTGATCTCGATCGACGTCTCACCCCCACCCCGTGCCAGGCGACCCACCAGGCGGGCGTAGGGTAGGGGCTCTTGCTCAACGGCCAGCCAGTTGACCAGCTCGCGCTCGGCGCCAGCGTGCGGGGAACGGCTGGTCGCCAGGTAGTAGATCGCCTCCAGGAGGTTGGTCTTGCCCTGGGCATTGTCGCCCAGCAACACCGTCACGCCCTCCAACAAATCGAGGTCCAGCCGGACATAGTTGCGGAAGTTGTGCAGTGCAAGGTGGCGCAAGTGCATGGCCCGATTATAGCATACCTGATGGAGGGAAACAAGCAACAGCTAGGGGGTTTCACCCGCCAATCCCAACATCTCTCGATGGAGCTCGGGGCTCAGGCGAAATCCCTGCGCAGTGACGTCATCGACCAGAGGCTTCACGGCGGGAATGAGGCCAGCTTGCTTGGCACGTAGCACAATTCCCAGTGTGCCTGTCACCTTCAGTCCTATCGCCTCGGCCAGTTGGCGCGCCCGCAGATCGTCCATCCCGGCCACACAGCCACGGTGCGCTTGGGCATAGGCGATGACAGCCCGTTCGCCTGTTCCTAAGCGATTGGGCGGCAGGCTATCGATCAAAGCCTGAGACACCGACACCAGCTCTACCCAGACAAGGCTTCGAGGGTTGATCGTGTCGGCGCGGAGGAGCCTGCCCATGTCCAACTCCAGACAGACCTGGTCCGGAATATAGATTGGGGCATAGAGCGCAGGAAGCAGGTCAATCTGACCGATGCGGCCCAGGTACAGTGGTATGGTGGTGTCGCACACGAGGGGTTGTTTAGGCACTGTCCATCTCGCGGCGTAGATCCTCGCCAGTGATCTGTGTCACAGGAATGTCGTATTCGGCGCACAGATCGAGGAACACGACGCGAGGCAAGCCCGCCATTTCCGCCGCTGCGCCGGATGACAGCTTGCCGAGACGAAACAGCATCAGCGCCGAGTATAATCGGACGTCACGAGCCAGTTCTTCCGGCGTGCGGTTGAGCATCTGCCGGATCTCACCTGGAAGGTGGATGGTCAGCGTCTCTTCCATAGCATCACCTGCTTTCCTTGTGGCGGGATCGCGAACGATATCGCCTAGCAGAATTATAGCACACTCGCACCTGGTGAGCAAAACACCACGCACAGATTGGTAAAGCTCGCTCGCTCATTCACCCCCCCCCTCGCTGCCACCGGACCGGAATGGGCAGCACGAAATGGGTAGACAAGGTAAGCGCACCGCTATAAGTTGTGTCTGATAGCATACCTGTCAGGCCAGGACAACTCAGGCTACGCCAAATCTCGCCTCCATCCTGGACCCAGTATCTTTGCTCCTTCTTGCGCAGAGCAAAGGACACGCTTGCCGACGTTGCCGTCCTGTGCTATACTTCTACGTAAGAGAATCGCTGTGCATGCCAATCTGGGTGGTCTACATCGAGGTGTGGGAAGTGAGCCTCTTGTGCATGATAATTGTGGGAGGATGACCCTATGAAGGATCAGCAATTACTTGAGCGGATCGCGCTTGATCCCAAGGTCATGGTGGGCAAGCCTGTGATCAAAGGAACTCGTTTGACCGTCGAGTACATCCTCAATCTCCTGGCGCATGGTGCAACCGACACAGAGATACTGGACGAGTATGATGGGCTCACTCGAGAAGATATCCGCGCCTGTATATTGTTTGCCACCAAGTCTCTGGAAGACACTGCGTTCATGCCATTGGCCGTTGAGATTGCATAATGCGCTTCCTGGTGGATGAGTGTACAGGTCCCGCGGTAGCACGCTGGCTGCGGCAACAGAATCACGACGTATTCTCAGTGTATGAACAAGCCCGCGGGATGGAAGACGATCGAATCATCCAGAAGGCGTTTGATGAGAATTGGATTCTGATCACAAACGACAAGGACTTTGGTGAGAAGGTATATCGGGAGCAGCATCCCCATAGGGGGATCGTTCTCCTGCGTCTTGAAGATGAACGCTGGGCCAGCAAGATCGATGCGCTTCAGAGCTTGCTCAGGGACTACGCCGAACGGATACCAGAGTCCTTTGTGGTGGTTACAGAGACACGCGTTCGCTTTGCCCGAGGGTGACCTGTTGCTCACAAGCCTGCGCACTCTCAGGCTAACTGGCGGGCCCAGATTCGGGCAGTTTGAGAAGCAAGGCATACCTCCTCGAGGGACGAGCCAAGCATGGAGTGTCTTTTCTGTAAAGGTAAATTGGTGCGCCAGAGGGTTAGCCATGCCGTTACCCGCAGAGGATACCACCTCATCATTGATGATGTGCCTGCCTGGGTATGCGAGCAGTGCGGGGAATCGCTGTTCGATGAAGAGACCGTAGACGCCATCCAGGACGTGTTGCGCGGCGTGGATGCCCGCTTGGAGCAATCCGCCCTTTCACTTGCTACGGCATAACCACTGAGTGGTCGCATCCAGCCAGTGGCAGCGCCAAAGGCGGTCACGCCCCCCTTCCATTCAGCACGAACCGGGTAGACAACGCAAGCCCGCCGTTATAAGTTGTGTCTGATAGCATACCTAGGCAACCGCGCCAAACGAGAAACAGGCAGCGCACCTGCCATGAATCCCGCATGGGCACAGGGCCACTGGCCTAGGTTCGCGTGATGGGCGGAAGCGGCATCTAGCTCAGCCTGGGTAGCCAGTCCGGTGGCCAGCGAGAGATACCTGCACTCAGCATAGCATGGGGATGTGGGGTGCAACAGAGGATGCTACCCAGGCTCTCCTCGAATCCTGATCCGGTTCTCTTCCACAATCCACAAACGCCCTTCAATCGGCTCCTGACGCAGCACCTGCACCAAGCGCACGAATACATCCAGCACGTAGGGTCTGTCCTGTTGCCGCAGACGAAGCACAACCAAGCCAGGGTACTCGGCAGGTGGATAATTCCGGATGTCTGAGAAATCCAGGTCCAGCGTCACGAGGATCCAGCTTTCAAGCTGGCAGAGCGCCGCCAACTGAGCATCATCGCTTCCACCGAGATGCTGCTCCAGCACCGTGGTGGCATCATGTCCCACCTGCCGCAGCATCTCGGCTACCTCGATGGGCAGGTTCTCGTCAACCTTGAATTTCATGTGGGGATCGCAGTTGGCATGGCGACCACGCGCTCGCGCCCCAACTCGGCTGCGTAGGCAATCGCCGCTTGCACGGTCTCGCGGTTCAGTGACGGATAGCTACGTACGATTTCGTCGGGTGTAAGGCCCGCAGCCAAGTTGTCGAGCACGACCGACACCATGATGCGTGTACCCTTGATGCATGCTCTTCCATGACAAACGGCCGGATCAACCGTGATATAGTCTTGCCATCTCATGGCCAACCTCCTTGGCACTCGCCAACATCGTCACTTCTTTGAAACACCGACCATGGCGAGTGCTACCCAATTATATCACACGTCTTGCGCTTGTGGAAAAGCTGTCCCGGTTCCGCACGAGACCAGATGGCGTGATGTGCGAATGCGGCGTCCAGGGCAGCCGGGGTGCCTGCTGTGTCGGACCGGAAGGGCACTGGGGCGTAGACACTACCAGTGGCGGTCTGAACGGGAAGGAAAGGCCGGGTCTGAGATAGGGTTCCGGCCTCTTCATGCCGCTTCCCCTCGTCGCCGCTGCATCGGAGCGGGCAGCACGAAATGGGTTGACAACGTAAGCCCGCCGTCATAGGTTGTGTCTAATAGCATACCAATGCGACCACGCCAAACGAGAGATAGGCAGTGCGGCCGTAATGCATCCCGGATTGGGTCAGAGGCCTTTGACCAACGGCCACCGCCTGGGCCCGCAGCGTGGAGAAAACGAACCGTGAGGCAGGAATTCTGTCCCTACCCCAAGGCGTTGCGCTAGGCGCTATTGTGCGGTTCGCGAAACCTATTCCTGAGAGCGCCTCCAGTGCTTCTGGGCCTGCTCGTAGAGCTCGTCTACGCTCACATCACCAAAAAGGCGATCCTGCCATTCCAGATAATCCCCTTCGCCTGGACTCAGTTGGAGCAAGAACCGGATCGCATCTGCATAGCCAAGGGACTGTATCAACGCCATGTAACCAGTCTGCCTCAAGGCCATGTCGGAACGAGCGAACTGTTGCTCAGCCACTGTCATCTCACACCTCCTGTACGAAATCCACAGGGTTGATCAGGTGCACAGTTAGCACTCCCTGCTCCTGCAAGCGTTCTCCCTGCCGCACTAGCCTATCGTCACCTGTGACCAGGTAATCGCAACCAGGAACATTGTACTCGAGAAGCAGCCGGGAAGCAAAGGTGTGACCGTCACCGGTGAGCGGACATGTGGTAGTCACTCTGCCCTCCCCTTGAGCCCAAAGCGTGTAGTCAGGCTAAACCCGTTATGAGTTGTGTCTGATAGCAACTCTATCTGGGGTATGCAAAACAGGCCCTGCCAACAAACCGGGGGAGCGCCCAGTGGGCAGCTCCCCCGGCCGGTTCTCTCCTGCCTCAAGGACCGGAGGCAGGTGGATGCACACTACCTGCAGCTAGCCGTTCTTGATGATGATGGGCAGGTAGATAAAGTGACCCCCTTCCGCCCACTCGTAGGCGCCCATGTCGGGGCTGGCGTCGCGGAGGGTGCCCTCGATGTCCTCAACCGGAGCGCTGTCAGGCGTGCCGGCGTCAATGGCCGGAGAGCCATCCTGCAGTTGAAAGTCGTAGGCCATCCACGCCCCGGCAAAGGCTGGACCCGCCCCACCGGGCATCGCGCCACCGGCGAACAGCGGATCGAGGCCATCCTCTGGCGGCGTGCCCAGGCAGTTGGTGCGCACGATGGTGATGCCATCGGTACCGTCGGGGCTGTTGCCGTAGGTGTCGCAGTAGTTCAACAAGAACGTCGATCCGCTGGCATCCCGGTCGCCAATGCCGCTCTCACCCCCATTGCTGATAACCAGGGTGTTGGTTAACACGACCTGCACGCCATGGGTGGCCGCCAAACCCCCACCGGCGCCGTCCGCATCGTTGCCCACGACATCCGAGTTGACGATGCGGTAGGGGCCGCCACTGGTGAACCAGAGACCGCCCCCGGCACTGACGGTGTCATTGCCGGCGATGATGCTGTTCTCGACGTAGAGCGAGCTATCTTGGCCCACAGCGACCCCGCCGCCCTCGTTGTTCTCGGCGATGTTGCCCACGACCCAACTGCTGGCCAGGTGTACGTCGCCGCTGGCCGACGAGATCCCACCACCCTCGCCACCCTGGGCGGTGTTGGCATAGACCTGCGCACCGTACACCGTGATCGACGAGTTCTCGCGCACCGAGATGCCGGCCCCAGCATTGTAGGAGGTATTGCTCAGGATCGCCGTATTGCTGATGACGGCCGACGAGCTGTTCCACAGGCCGATCCCCCCTCCGTTTTCAGCCGAATTGGCGAAAAACACGGCGTCCACCACGGTGGCTGAGGCCTGGTCACCCCAAACCGACATGCCGCCGACCTGCCCACCCACGTTGTGTTCGACCCGGGAGGACACGAGGTCCAGATGGGTCAGGCCAAAGTCGTGGTTCACCTCAATGCCGGCGGAGCCGCCACTGCTGTTGTAGGAGATGGTCGAGTCACGGATGGTGGCATCGACGTCTGTGACCCACACGCCGCCAGCCCAGGCGTTGGACTGGTTTCCGGCAACGAGGCAATTGACCACCAGGGCGGTGCCGCCGTTGGCGATGAGCAGGCCGCCGCCGGCAAAGGTGTCGCCGCTGGTGATGGTGAATCCATCCAGCACCACGCCGTCGCTGCCATAGTCCAGGGTCACCGGACGCCCGCCCCAGTTGGCGAGATTGCCCTGTTCC
>Ga0180437_10007262_pt1 | contig 14493 bp, 11 predicted proteins | sample SS_ome_4_FD_132410 | JGI IMG/M metagenome (GOLD analysis project Ga0180437, IMG submission 132410) | Hypersaline lake sediment archaeal communities from the Salton Sea, California, USA - SS_3_D_1 metaG | ecosystem: Environmental > Aquatic > Non-marine Saline and Alkaline > Hypersaline >...
ATAACCACTTATTCCATTACCACTATCTCCTCCTGGAGGAGAAGATGCTGAAATTGTAATTACTCTCGAGATTTCAATGTAATCTCCGTCAATTTCCAGAACAGAAATAGTGACATTATACGTCCCATAGTCGGTATATACATGGCTCATAGTTGCACTGGTCTTTATATTTGAAGTCGAAAGACTATTCGCTTGGGCGGGAGCTTGATTGGGATTCCAAAACTCGTGATTCCCATCACCCCAATCTATCGATTGAGATGTATTCAGATTTGCTGAAATTGATCCCGTAAGCAATATTGATAACCCTCCAGAAAGATCCAAGTCGATAGAAACATGAGGTTGAGTGTTCTGATAAATAGAGAGGTTATAATTAATATTAAAGTTGCTTATTGGGTCAACAACGATATAATAATAACCCATGGGAAGTGAATTAAGAATATATTCATTTTCTTCTGCAGAATACGAGACCTCTATAAATTGATCTGCACCGTTATATAGTTTAAGCAGTAAATCTCCATCCGTATTGTCATAATCTAGCTTTATTCCCACATCTAAGGGATTATCGACTTCAAATCCATATATGTCCTCGTCTAACGCTATGGCTGCAATTTCTTCGTCCACGCTGATATTATACCAATTGGATTTCGGTGTATTATAATCGTTATCGGTAGGCTGAGCTCCACCTTGATCTTCGAACCAATCATCCTCATAAAGATTAGGACCAAAAGTTATAGAAAAATCGTAAGTAAATCCCACATCTCGTCGTGATACTGGCTTAATCGTAATAGAAACATTAATGTCTTGACTCGCTTGATAAGATAAGGATTCGTTAGGACCAATAGCATTAATGGTTCTCAGGAGAGTTGATTCGCCGCCGCTTTGATTGTGGAGTTCGACATATAATTCTCCATATGTTGCCGTGGTACATGCATCGATCCATTCACCAGCGTTGAGCGATACACTATATACATCTGGATCGTAACACTTAAGTGCGGCATATGTGTCATTAATCATTACCTGATTTGAGCTTGCCCAATCATCGTCTTCTTCGTTGTAATCGTCAACACCTCCAGCAATATTAACAGACATGTTATAATTAACGTGACCGAAATAATTTTTAACAAACACGGCAAACTTAGCACCATCTCCATATTCATTGATATACGAGAGGTCTATTATGCCACTAAGGCCATTATCCAAGGTAATAAAATCTGTTGAGTTATCGGGTTCAACATGATAGAGAGTTACAACGGGATATCCATCTGACGCGAGGTCATAATGTACGCTTACATTAATACCTTGGTTCTCCATTGCCGTAAACGTGTACCAATCTTCATCTAACGCCTTTAGTCCTGTTTCCCACATTCCAAGAGATCCTGTTATATCCGCCGCATTCTCAATTGCGTCATTCTCCTCGTAATGATCATCCGTGTAAGGGATATCAACAGAAAGGTTCAGAGGGACATCAGTTGGAAGGAGGTTTGTGATGTTTAAATAGATCGTATCCACGGGGCAATTAACAAATTCTTTAACAATCGATGAAGAGGTTGACAAGTCGTTATCTGGAGTGAGGGGGAACTGATTACCATTGAGAAACTCAATCGCGACGTCGGAGGAAGTGACTCCTTCAAGTTTAACTTTAAATCTCTTGTTAAAAGCGTCTTCAGCCACAAAGAAATCAGGTTTTCCTGTTTCTACAATAAGATTTTCATATTTCCTCATTTGATTGATTCTGGAGGCATTCTGGAAGGCATGGTTATTGTAATACGCGTCCAAAAACGCGAGTTTTACGGGATTATGTCCTGCGTAATAACTCTTTATAAATCGATCCCATCCGGTAAGATTGCAAAATAAGTAATTTGAATACCTATAACCGTAATCTTTTGGATCGTAGGGGAAATACACGAATAATCCTCCATAATCTACAATACCGCTATCCCATTCTGATATGATTGCCTCGTGATAGGAATTGTTTATATTAATGACAAGAGGTTCTAACTCGGGGTAGTCATCTTCAGCATAATCTAAGAGTTTATCCAGAAAACTCACTAGATCAACTTTATGTCTTCCTTTATGGAATATGCTGGCATTAAATGCTTCTTGAATATACCCTTTTAACTCCAAATTCATATTTGATATCATGTAATCGCAAAAAGCTTCTATTTCTAAAGTTAAATTATGGATCTTGTTTCCCCGTAAGGCAACATAAGTGAAACCCTTAACTGTAGGTACATTTTTGACATAATCCGCATAAGTTTGCACTACAAGAGCACCTAATTCTTCGGCCGTCATGTATGGATCATCCACAAGCTCCTGATAAATAATTTCATATCTCTGCATTACAGCGTATGAAACTTTTTGAGTGGCTAGAAACACCTCGCAATCAAATGCTACTTCAGTATAACCTTCAATTTTGCCTCCTGAACAGGTAGCAAAATGAACTACATCAATCCCTATGCCTTCAATTGCTTCACCTAGTTCCTCGTCTGTTAAATAATCCCCCCCGTTAGTATGATCAGAACAAACGCCTTGCATTCCAGACCAGCTCCCTATACCGTGATCATCTAGAATCAATACATAATTTCTTGCAGGGCAGTATACCTTGCATAATACAATGAATTGTTTGAGAACATCTGGATCTCCCATATTTACCTCACCTAAGTCGAAATAATCACTTGTTATATTTTCGGAGGCATCTTTTTGGATATTGTGATAAAATCTAGTTCCAGTCCAGTCTCCTGACTCGTTAGAAAACCCAGAGACTCTATCAAACAAAGCGCACAGTTTAACCTTAGAAGAGGAACCAACTCTTTCAAATAGATTCATATCATCAATTATATACTCTTCTAGATCACAATCTCCATCTGCATAAAGCATCACGGTCCATTCGGCAAGTAGCGCACTACTCTGAAGGTTATCTTCAATAATTAAAACTTCTTCTCCTCGCTCATCGGCTTGATTTGTATTTAAATCTTGATATAAGGTGAAATTGGATATAATTGGTAGAAATATAATAAGCAGCAATAATATAGATTTTCTCGCTTTTCTCTTCTCTTTTTTTGTTATTTTCATAAACTAACCCCATGATGATAATTAAGTATCAAAATGTGAAACTATATAATAGATTTTAGTTTTTGAGGCTTAAAAACTTATTATTTGGACATTTAAGTAAGAGAGTTAGAATATTTTCCCTAGAATATTCAAAATTCAATTCCCTTACGTGCATCCATTCCATCGTAATAGGGATGCTTTATCATTTCTATATTTGTAGCATAATCCGCGATTCTAACTAGAGCCTCAACATATTTATAACCCGTGAAGATTACTTCCACGTGCCTTGGTTTCACATCGAGAATGTCTATGAAGGTACCAAGATCTATCAATCCTAAATCTATAACATCCACGATCTCGTCTATTGCTACCACGTCATACTCACCCGAAAGAATAGCGTTTTTCGCGCAATTAAGACCTGCTTGAGCCTTTTCGTAATCCTCATTAGAAGCAGTATTACTGGTATAGATAAATTTACCGGTTCCAAATTGCTTTACAGATATAATTTTTTTGAGAAAGTGGACTTCACCCATGAAATATCCCTGAGAGCTTTCGTTTTCATCGTGTAATTTCAAGAATTGAATTAAAATTACCTTTAGTCCGTGTCCATGAGCTCGAATCAACGAACCTATGAGCGTGGATGTTTTTCCCTTACCATTTCCGTGATAATAGTGAATTAAACCTTGTTCCAGTGGCAATAATTTTTCATCCAAATAATTAAAATGATTAATAGGAATAATATTAGTATCCTTACAAAAAGCTTATTATTAACATATTAAGAAATTCGATTAAACTGCCTTGTATGCTTCATTTACGGCACTACACCCACCACATCTCACGCATCCCGCTTTATTTTCAAGAGGATTTACACCGTAATCTATTAGTAATTTTGCGGCTTTTTGATAAATCTCTAACAAGGCATTGTAATTCATTGTTGGCATTACTTTCTTGCTTCCTGGAACGCATCTCACTGGCGTTATAAACGGAATGACGCCTAAAGAAATAACCTTTTCTAAATCGTTAACAAAATCAACTCGTGATTCTCCAAATCCGGTCAATAAATACGATTCTACTTGATTTTTCCCGAATATTTCAATTGAGTTTTTCCAACTCTCTTCATACTTCTCATGGGGAATTTTATATTTACCAGGAGTTATCGTAGCTCTCAGCACAGGGTCCATTACTTCCATGTGGATTCCTATGGTGTCTGCTCCTGCGTCTTTTAATCGCGATAAAAGTTCGTAGTTAACAGGTTCTAACTGAATGTGAAGCGGAATATCTGGATGTACCTTCTTAATACCCCTTAAAACCTCTATGTATCTTTCAGCACCTTTATCTTCACCCTCAGGAGACCCTGAAGTTAACGTGACGTGCCTACATCTATTTTCTTGTTTTGCTGCCGTCATTACTTCCGAAATCTGTTGCCCTGTTTTTTCTTCAATAGTTGCTCCCGTCGCAAGAGACACTTGGATACCACAAAACTTACACCCTTCTCCACAAGCCCAATAGGCGCATTTTTGATATATTGTTGTTGCCACGCAATCTATTCCGTGCACTAAGGCAATCTTTTTCATTTCAATTCCATCAGAGGTTTTATGATCGTTGCTATAATATTTCGGGTTTGTTATCAACTTTAATCTACAAAAATTACCTTTTATTCGCTTATCGTATACCTCAAAATGTTCGTCTTTAAAATCTCCGAGAAGCAGGTTTGATCTCTTCGGATTACGCCATAACGCAACGTTTACTAGCGTTTGATTATCTTCTAATAGAAAATACCTTCCCCCTGAGGGGCCTGCACCACCTTTACGACCAAAATCGATTTCAATACCCTGCGATTTGTATTGTTCTATTAATTTTTCGTCCAAAAACACGCCTTTACAGAGTAATTCCGTTTTTTGTTTCAAAATAGAGTGGATATCAGTCATGATTATAAATTTTATAAAAGATGAATTAAGACATCTTCATAGATCCTAAATATCCCATATATTAAATATTAAATCCTTATAAAAACTCTCAAGAAAGGATAATATAATTTAATTCTAAAATAGATTTAGATAATTTTTTTGGAAATACAATATTATCTCTTTTGTAATGAGTGAAAAGATACAAGAAAAAATCGATGATTTAGAGGAACGATTAGCAAATACAAAAGTAAATAAAGCCACTCAAAAAAGCATTAATTATACTAAAGCTCAATTGGCAAAACTCCGTAATGATTTGATTGGTATAACGAGTTCAAAAAAGGGAGGAGGAAAAGGTTTTGGGATTAAAAGATCAGGAGACGCTCAAGTAGCGTTTATAGGATTTCCTTCCGTAGGAAAGTCTTCACTGCTTAATTTACTAACTGAAGGGAGAACAGATTCTAAAGTGGCCGCTTATGATTTTACCACGCTTACTGCGATTCCAGGAATGATGAATATTGAAGATGCCAAAATACAGCTCATTGATCTACCTGGCATTATTTTAGGAGCTGCAGCAGGAAAAGGTAGGGGGAGAGAAGTCATAGCTGCCGTCCGATCAGCGGAATTGATCCTTATTATTATTTGTTTTCGTGAAGATGGCACGATTAACTTTGACGATTTAACAAAGATTCGAAATGAGGTATATAACGCAAGCATCCGCTTAAATTCGAGACCTGCTCGAATAGTTATCAAGAAACAGACTAAAGGAGGAATTCATTTTAGTTATAAAGGGCGTCAAATAATGGACAAAGATGAAATTAAATCTTTAATGAATGATCTTGGCGTGCGGAATGCGGGAGTGTATTTTTCTGAGCCATATATCACGCCAGATCAATTAATTGATCATGTCATGGGAAATCGCATATATACTAAGGAGTTTGTGGTAATAAATAAGTCAGATTTGATGAAAGATGAGCTTCCCCCCGAAAAAATATCAGCAGAAATTGGACATAATCATTGGGTAATGATCTCTGCAAAAAATAGAGAAAATATAAACGCTTTACGTCATAGGATTTTTCAAGAATTAAACTTAATAAGAGTTTACTTAAAGCCCCCAAAACAAGAGGCAGATCTAAACGAACCAATTATACTTCATAAAGGAGACACTCTTGAAATCTTATGTCGTAAAATTCATAAAAGGTTTGTGTCAGAATTTAGATATTCATTAATATGGGGCAATTCAGCAAAACATCCGGGTCAAAAGATTGCTAACTTGAACCATGTAATAAAGGATAATGATATAATCTCTATATATTTGAAGAGATGATAAATGAGAAACTTACAATTAAAAATATTAAGATTTAACCTATGTCTAAATAGCAAAATTAAAAAATCATACTTCATTGATTTTAAATATATTATTCATTTAATATTAATTTCAATAAAGATATCATTCAAAGTGTAAAGAAAATGGCATCTAAGAGACCTTGGAGATGTTACAGTTCTTGGAATCGACGACCCTACCAACACAAGCGAAGCGCTAACCACAGGCGTGAATACGCTCGAGGAGGCGCTCAATCAAAGATTCAAAGATTTTGGGGCGGGAATAAAGCCATCCCGTGGGAAGACTGGGAATTGGTCGTTGGACTAAAAGTAAATATGCAAATTCAAATATCATCAAACGCTTTAGAGGCAATCCGAATTACCATCAACACTCCATTACAAAAACAATTGGGTAGGACTAATTTTCGCTTTCGAGTACGTTCAAAACCATTTCAAAAATACAGGGAAAATCGAATGCTTGCCTTTGCAGGAGCAGATAGAGTTCAATCAGGTATGCGCAATTCTTTTGGGCGTTCAACAGGAGTGTGCGCACGAGTCAAGGCTGGTGCGATAATATTAGATGTTGGTTGTAATTTAAGAGATCTTCCTTATGTACGAGACAGATTACGCATAGCAAGCATGAAAATCTCATGTGGTAGTCAAACAGTGGTAACACAGTATAAATCAGTTGAGATATTGAAACAATCTGGGTTACCCCTATATGATGCGAATAAAAGACGCGAAATTCCTCTTTATTCCATTGAAAAAGCCAAAGCTTAAATTAAATTCGGTTCTTGAATTATTTAAAGATATCTCAAGAATTTAAAATGAAGAATAACAAGCTTGAACCTTTTTTTAATCCTAAAAGCGTATTAATTGTTGGCGCATCAAGACAGGCCCTTTCATTTAGTTATACTGTTTTAAAAAATCTCTTGGAAATCTTCTATCAAGGGAAATTGTACATTTTAAATCCTAATGCGAATGAAATCCTCGGCGTCAAGTCTTATCACTCATTTGATGAACTACCCGAGGTTCCCGAGTTAGCAGTAATCGTTTTAGGAAGAAATATACTTGATGTGGTGGAAAATTTAGGTAAAATGGGTGTTAAATACATTGCAATTCAAGCAGAATTAAAACCAGGTCAAAATGTTCAAGATACAACTATAAAATTACATTCATTATGCGAGAAATATGATATAACATATCTTGGACCATCTATGCTTGGAATCATAAACTTTAGCAATAACTTCACGACCTCTATCATTCCCGTAAGACAACACATTATGAGGGAGAACAAAAATGTGACAGAGGGCATAAGTTTTATCGCCCAATCCGGAGGTCTAGCCGGAGCCCTTGGATGGTGGACTCCATCTCAGCACTTACCCATCTCAAAAGTCATTCATTTGGGAAAAGGATTTCACATAAACGAGGCCGATGTCTTAAAATTTTTCTTGAAAGACGACACTACTAAGGTAATTTCGCTGTTTATAAGAGATATCACTGAAGAATTGATTGAAGCGATTAAAGAAGTTGCGCCATATAAACCCGTCCTATCATTTTACGTTGGTAAGGACGAAATGATGGAAAACAAATTAAATAAAGCGGGAGTCATACCTGTCCTTAATTATATCGAACTTTTTGAAATTGCCAAGATCTTTTTATGGTGTCCTGAACCTAAAGGTATAAATTTAGGGATAATTGGACCAAGTTCTGGAGCCATTCATTTAATTGTGAAAGAAATGAGGAATCAGCACCTCTCCTTAGCTAAGCCTAGTAAAATATCTAGGGATATAATAGAGGAGAAAGTTGGAGGTTCAACATGTTCTCTTGGGAATCCAGTAGATTATTGGCCTCCTGAAAAATTCATTGGTATAAAAATATGCGGAATATATAGAACATCAGCAAATACTTTACTTGCTGATAAGAATGTAGACGGCTTGATTCTTGCTCTCGAATTTTTTATCGAAATTGAATTTGATTTCACCATCTTTGAGAATATCATGAAAGAACACGCTGATAAACCAATAATCACGATTTTAATTCAAGCAGAAAGAGAAGGTGCTAAGAGAGTCTTGAATATTGCTTCAGAATTGAAAATTCCTGCATTTGAAAACGAAATTGAAAGAGCTGTTCGAGGATATCGACTTTTATATGATTGGCATTCTAAAATAAAAAAGAAATGAGTGTTTATGTGGTAAAAATTTCTTTTAACTCATCAGGGATTTCGTCATTATCGTCCATTAACGAAATTGCATATATGCTTTCTCCACACTTACACGGTTTTCCAACGATTAAATAAAAATTGAACTGCTTATTCCAATTACAAATCTGAACATTTTTTAGTTCTGAGATTTCTCCACAAGTACAATATATCGGCATTTCTGGAGAATAATTTGGCAAGATCTTTTCGATTTTCTCGGTACTTTCCTTGAATTCGCAATCATTTAACATCTCGTTAATTTTATCTGCCAGTGACTCCTTCAAGTATGGAACAAAGCTCTCAATTATACCATCTTTCGCTTTCAGCTCAGAGAGGAGAATGAAATTTTTCTCTCGTTTTTCTATTTTCTTTTGTCCAGGAACCGGATATTTCTGTTGCCATTGTTCAGGTATGGGAAAAGGCTCCATTCCTTGTGGATATTCAAAACACACGAGATATTGTTTTTGTCCGAGCATCCCCCTCATTACTTGTTGCTGAATTATTTGAATACTTCCATAATCCCCGCTTAAAAGCTGAAATTTAATAATTTGAAGAGGTATTTCTTTTTCAAGAAGAGATGATCTGATGTTCTCCAAAATCTCGTTGATATAACCTTTCAAAACCACTAAATCCTCCCGATTTTCTGTATAAAGTTCATTTTTGTGCTCTTCTTGAAAATTATACATCTTTCTTAATAAGCTTCCCTTTATGATATTTGGAGCAAAACAGCCCACGCATAACAACGGAAACGCAAATAACATGAGGTCAACCCCTAAAAGAAGCTGGATGATCATTAAAGCAATTGTTATTCCAAAGATAGGAATGATTACTAAGAAATTTAATTTTTGCAATCGTTTTTCAATAGGTCTCGTGACACCATTATTAGCAGCAATTTCTTCTGCCCGTTCTTTTAATCTATAAATAATCTCAATAATTTTTTTATCTTTAAATCCTATCTTGAGTAGTTTATCTTCTTCTCGATAATCTCCCAAAGTTTCTATTCGCTTAGTGAATTCTTCAGTATATTTTTCAAAGAATTTATTCTTATAGATTAAATTGAATGTCTGCTCAGATATAAAATCGAAGTATTTCACGAGAAATAGCTTTTTCTCGATCTCTTCTTGGTCTTTTGGTGTTAAACCGAGAGTTTCTAAGAGACTTTGTCTTTGGGGTTTTTTAGCAGGTTTTTTTGGTTCTTTTTTTTCTTCTGTATTCTTAAGGTTTTCGTTATCGTTCATGACAATTTCAAGTATTATAATTAATCCTATAAAAAGAATTTATGTAATTAATGTAATTAACTTTTTCTTTAGATTAATTTTTTGAAATCAGACCAAAATCAGAAAATGATGACATGAACATTTAATAATCATATTCTTGTAGATTTAAAAAGATAAAAAAGAAAATAAAAAATTTAGTAAGGTACATTTACTACACTTTTGACCTCTGGCACAAACTGCTGTATCGCTCTCTCAATTCCCATCTTTAAAGTTTGCTGAGCGTGCATGCAACCTGCGCAATGTCCTTGTAATCGAACTTGAACGATTCCCTCATCTGTTATGTTAACGAGCTCAACGTCGCCCCCATCCATCTGTAATTGAGGGCGAATCTTTTCAAGAACTTCTTTTACTTTTTCTTTGTCAACAGCCATATTCATCAACTTTTTTGTTTCTTAAATAGATAAAATACCTTAATTATAATAAAAATTGCTTTTATAAAATATTAAGAAATAGTATGATATTGATTATTATTTGGAATCAATTTTCAGCAATTTTAATAAAATAATAAACAATTGAAAACTTTATATATAATATATCAATTAAAGTGAACCTATAATGGACACAAATGAATTTGAAAAGCAATTAAATAATGCTCATGAACTCATGCTTCAAGAGAAGTATCAAGCTGCGATTGTAATACTAGAAAAGTTAAAAGATATAGAGCAAAAAGGGAATTTTAAGTATGATCTCACGCATCAACTCTTTCAATTAAGTTCAAATGCGCACTCACTGCATAATCAACAAAAAATTAAGGATGGAATGAACGCAATGCTGATGAAACAAAAGACTATGGCATTGACGGAGTTAAATCAACTACTGAAAGAACGTATTGGATTAGATTTAGATGATAAAACTTTCCAAAAAGAACTCGAGCTCCTAATTTTGCGTGGACTAATTTCTTGTAGTATTGAAGGAGATCTTGTCATTTTCTAATTTTATTCCTTTTATTTGAAGCGAAAATCTTAGGATTTTTTATAATTATTTTTAGAAACACACATAAAAGGATTAATAGGTCTCGCATGATAATAAATGCTCTAGACAAAACCGTCAACATAAAAATAGTCTACTTCGGTCCTGCATTATCGGGAAAAACGACTTCCTTAAGATCTTTATTTGATCATTTTGGACGAATTCACGAGGTTAGAAGCATTGAAAATAGCGTCAATAGGACTCTCTTTTTTGATTATGGAACTTTAGTCTTTCAAAACGAGGAATGGGAGTTGAAAATCCACGTATACTCTACAACTGGGCAAGATTTTTACATCATTACTCGTCCTACCACGCTGAAAGCAATGGACGGAATAATATTTGTTGCCGATTCTCAAAAAAAAGCATTTGAACGCAATATCATCTCGTGGAACGAATTAACAACCTATTATAGGGATTCCATCGAAACCTTGCCTCTCATGATTTGTTTTAACAAGCAAGATCTCCCTGAAAAGTTCAATTCAATGGTTTTTTTAAACGAGATTAACATTAATGAATATAAAAATGCTGATGTTAGCTATACAATAGCCGTGAACGGAGAAGGCATCATTCAATCGTTTGAAAATATATTGAAACTAATTTTTAAAGATTTAACAAGGAGTGATTTAATATCTAAGGGAGGGCAATATTTTTTAAACTCATGACTTAATAATCTTGGTTTAATAAAAATTCATAGCAAGAAATTTATTCATTCATTCCTTAGTTAATTTTATTAATAGTTCAAGGTATAAAAGCGATAGTAATCATGAAAGTTCCGTTAAACATTGATTTGGAAGGGAAGGTGGCTGTAGTTACTGGTGGCGGAGGAGTCCTATGTGGATATTTTTCAGAAGCGCTTGCTGCGTGCGGAGCAAAGGTAGCAGTTCTCGACTTGAGGAAAGGAGCAGCAGAAAAAGTTGTAAAAAAAATAACTGATAATGGTGGGACCGCTTTAGCAGTTGAGGCAAATGTTCTGCAATTACAAAGTTTGCAAAAGGCTGAAAAGATAATTTCTGAAGAGTTTGGGACGTATAACATACTCATTAATGGGGCTGGAGGAAATCACCCAAAAGGAACTACATCTAAAGAATTTTTATTTAAAGAAGATTTGGAAGGTAAAAACAAAGATGATATTTCATTTTTTGATTTAGAACCCGAGGGTGTCAAATTCGTGTTTGATTTGAATTTTCTTGGAACATTGCTTCCAACTCAAGTATTCGGCAGAAAAATGGTTAATCAAAAAGGGGCTGTAATAATTAACATGTCTTCAATGAACGCATTTAAACCGCTTACAAAAATACCAGCGTACAGTGGAGCGAAGGCAGCTGTGAGCAATTTTACCCAATGGTTATCCGTGCACATGTCCAAGGTTGGAATACGCGTAAATGCGATTGCTCCTGGTTTTTTTCTTACTGATCAGAATCGCGATTTATTAATAAAAAACGATGGTTCTTTCACAGAGAGAGCAAAAAAAATAATTAATCAGACTCCAATGGAACGATTTGGTAAACCTGAAGATCTCATAGGAACACTTCTATGGCTTATTGATGAAGAGGCTTCTGGATTCGTCAATGGTATTGTGGTTCCCGTTGACGGTGGTTTTTCTGCTTATTCTGGAGTCTAAGGTTTTTTAAATTAATGAGGTAAGTATTAGATGGAAATGACATTTAGATGGTATGGAGATGACGATCCGGTAACGCTTGAATACATAAGGCAGATCCCTGCAGTTAAAGGGATTGTAACAGCTCTTTATGATGTTCCCGTAGGTGAAATATGGCCAATTGAAAAATTAAATGCGCTTAAAACAAAGATTGAGAATGTCGGTTTAAAATTTTCCGTAATCGAGAGTATACCCGTTCACGAAGATATTAAACTCGGTCGACCGACTCGGGATAGGTTAATTGAAAACTTCTGCCAGAGCATTCGCAATATGGGATCTCTGGGAATTAGAATCTTGTGTTATAATTTCATGGCAGTATTTGATTGGACCCGTTCTGATTTAGCAAAAATAAACCCAGATGGCTCGACAAGTTTAAGTTATGACCACGAGGAATTAAAAAATATCGATTTGAAGAAAGATCATTTAGATCTCCCAGGATGGGCAACCAATTATGCGAAAAATGAACTTCATGAGCTTATCGATGCTTATTCTGATATAGATGAGGAGAAATTATGGTCAAATCTCGAATATTTCTTGAAAAAAACTGTCCCCGTTGCTGAAGAATCGGAAGTCCTCATGGCAATTCATCCTGATGATCCACCTTGGTCGATCTTTGGTTTACCTCGCATTATTACAGATGGAGCGGCATTGGAACGTCTCGTAAATATCGTGGATAGTGAATCTAATGGTTTAACTTTCTGTACTGGTTCGTTAGGACCAAATAGAGGAATGAATCTAATTAAAAATATTCGGAAGTTTGGTGCAATGAAGCGCATTCATTTTACTCATGTAAGAAATATTAAACATACAGGCGAGCATAGCTTTCAAGAAACTGCACACACTACAGAATCAGGGGATATTGATGTTTTTGAAGTAATGAAAGCATATAGCGATCTAGGATATACTGGAGCGATTAGGCCAGATCATGGACGGATGATTTGGGGCGAAACTGGAAAACCTGGATATGGATTATATGATCGAGCATTAGGGGTAATGTACCTTAGCGGGCTCTGGGAAGCGCTACAGAAAACCAAATAGTTCAAAAATATAAAAAAGAGTGAAAAAAATGAAAAAATTTATGGATGAGAACTTTCTCTTGCAATCTCAAACAGCTATCAAGTTATTTCACGAGCACGCGAAAAAAATGCCAATATATGATTATCACTGTCATCTATCAGCAAAAGAGATTGCCGAAGATATTAACTTTGATAATATTGGTCAAGCGTGGCTTGCTGGAGATCATTATAAATGGCGAGCGATGCGAACAAATGGAATTGCAGAAAAATATTGTACAGGTGATGCTTCTGATTACGAGAAGTTCGAAAAATGGGCGGAAACCGTTCCAATGACGATACGTAATCCTCTTTATCACTGGAATCACTTAGAACTTCAAAGATTCTTTAATATTAACGCTTTACTTAGTCCAGAAACCTGTAAAGAAATCTACGATAAAAGTTCAGCACTATTAAAAACGCCTGAATATTCTGTTCGCAATATCATGAAGAAGATGAATGTTAAAATCTTATGTACCACGGATGATCCTGTTGATTCCCTTCAATATCATCAAAAAATTAAAAACGACGGATTCGAAATAAAAGTACTTCCCGCGTTCAGGCCAGACAAAGCAATGGCAGTGAACAATACTAGCATTTATATAAAATATCTGAAAAAACTAAGCGAGGTCTCAAATACCAAGATAAATGACTTTTCAAGTTTAATGGATGCGATAGATAAACGACATGGTTTGTTCCATGATTTTGGCTGTCGATTAGCGGATCATGGCGTGGAATACCTTTTTGCTGAAGATTACACGCAAGAAGAAATTGATAAAATATTTACCAAGGTCATATCTAGTACATCCTTATCTATCGAGGAAATCGCCAAATTCAAGTCAGCATTTCTATACGAGGCTAGTCGTTTAAATAATAAGCGTGGGTGGGTTCAACAACTTCATATAGGAGCCTTTAGAAATAATAACACTCGATTGTTTCAAAAAATAGGACCAGATACTGGATTTGACTCAATAGGTGATTATCCTCAAGGAGATTCTATGGTAAATTTTCTAGATCGCCTAGATAAGACAAACGAACTCGCAAAAACAATTATATATAA
>Ga0180437_10007263_pt1 | contig 14493 bp, 11 predicted proteins | sample SS_ome_4_FD_132410 | JGI IMG/M metagenome (GOLD analysis project Ga0180437, IMG submission 132410) | Hypersaline lake sediment archaeal communities from the Salton Sea, California, USA - SS_3_D_1 metaG | ecosystem: Environmental > Aquatic > Non-marine Saline and Alkaline > Hypersaline >...
CTCTGACTGTCCGGCCCCCATCCAGAATGAGACGGACAGCGCTTTCCTTAAATTCCCGGTCGTATCTCCTCCGTTCTCTCGGCTCTCCCATAACAAACCTCCAAGCTTGATTTTATGTCAAACTTTTCGGTGTGTCCACGAAACCGGGGGAAGACCATACAGCCTTCTCAAATCTGATCTTTATAGCTTACCATCCATTTAACCCGCTCGCTCTTTATCGAAAGGAGATATTTAATACATATTTTTCGCTAATTACCCCATAGGCCTATCAATGCCAAATTTTATTGAGAAATAAGCTGTACATCTACATTATCAAAATATATCTTCTAAAATACATCTCATTCTGTCTTTCCAAGTATATCCAGAATGTAACGCTCTCTTATAACCGTTACTTGCGATGATTTTCCTTTTCTTCAAATTTTTTAGATAATAATCAAGCTTTTCTAACATTTCTGGAATTGTTGAGAAATATTCAGCTTCTTTTCCTTCTATGAAAAATTCTTGCTGTTCGTATGTACGCTGAGCTAACATAAAACATCTACAAGCAGGAATTTCAAATGTTCGGCTTGTATATTTATCACCAACCTTTACATTTAAAAAGCCTAAACCTACTTTAGCACCAGATAAAGCTTTTGCATAAACATCACCATGTGCCCAGCCGGCACTTAGTCTAGATAGAACCTTTCCTGTTTTTCCGCGTCCCCAACCTCTACCCCAAATCTTAAGAGCGTAAGGTAGCGACTCTGCTAAAGAAGCAAGATATTCAGCGCGTTCAGATTGGTATTGTCCAATAAAAACGATATCTACATTGTATGTTTTATATTCCGAAGCCAATATTTTCGTAGGCCGATGAATCCTGGGCGAGAATCCCTTTTGCGAGTAGAGTACTGCTCTTGCCCCGATACTATTATATTGATCCACTTCATGAGCTTTGGTAGTTATACACGTATCGTAACTCGGTATAGCGTTATATAATAATCTAGTAAGCATCCCAGGGGCCTTTATGGAATCAGGAGTGTAGTGCACACAAGTAGTATTAGTGCGTCTTTTAATTTTTTGAATTGTGTCTCTATTAATCTCTGATCCTTGATCTATCCAAAGTAGATCAGGTTTATAAACTTCCGCCTCAAGAACTAATTGTTTCTGTAAGTTCCAAATATTTGGTCCTATACAAAGTCGTTGTTGAGCCCAGTCAACAAGATTCTTCCCAAAACCCCATTCTCGTATGAAACGCCGTTTATCAAAGCCATACACAGAATGTCTCAATTCCTGGAGAGCTTCCATACGAGCTAAGCTTGTAGTTCCCCATTGCAAAGTTCCACAATACATAATCTTCACAAGTCTCTCCATCGCATTCTGAAGAAAATGTGGAATAGTAAAATAGAACACTCACTTAAGATCATTGAATACACAGCTCCATTAATCCCAAATTTCTTCACTAGAAAAATAATGCTTACTACAAGAATTCCTATTCCTAAACTAGAAACTAGTGATACATAACCTGCCTTTTTTGCAGCAAGCAAAGGCTGCAAATAACCTTGTCGCAATAAAAAAAGAGGAAATAAAATTCCGAATAGTCTAAAGACTGTAATAGAATCTAAGTACTTTTCGCCAAATAGCAAAACTATACAAGGCTTAGAAAAAGCAACAATTATAAAGGAGCAAACAAAACCAATTATTAGCAGCAGTTTTATCAAATACGAAGCGCTTCTATTAAAAAGATGAGTTTTACCACAAGATAAGTCAGCAAGAGTAGGGAAAAAACCTGCTATAATTACAAAGGCTAAAGTAGAAAGACTAGTGTATAATTTAAAAGGAGCGTAGAACATTCCTACATCATAAGGAGACAAAATAGCGCCAATCATAAATACGGGGAGATATTGTAATCCCATCATAAAAATTACAGATAAATAAAAAAATTTAGCTTCTTTTATATAAATAACCCACTTTTTCGATGGTAAAGAAAAAATACGGCTATAGCCTAACCTCACTGCTTTCCAATTTAAAAATACTGCTCCAACAAAAAAAGCAAGAGGCCAAAAAATCGCAGCAGTTATAGTGTGTTCTGGTCCATTTACGCTTAATACTACACATAGCAAATATAATCCGCTAGTGATTGCCGTCCCGATGGCTACAAACTGTATTCTTTCGATACCACGAAAAAGCCAATCAATGTTGAATGAATTAGCAATAATAAAAACACCAAGGATTAAATAAATCTTTGTAGTGAAGGTTTCTCCATTCCTCAATAACAGGATACAAAACAATCCCATATAAACTGTAATTGCAAAAAACACTCGAATTGTTAACAAATCACTCTTAGTTCTTGAAATATTCTCTTTATCCCGTGCAATCATTACAGTCCCATAATTCCCAATACCAAAATCAGAACAAATCCAAAGATATTGTGCTAAGGTTTGACCGTACATTAATATTCCAAAATATTTTGGCCCAAGTTTCCTTGCAAGATAAATAGACCATAAAGAAATGAATAATTTTGAAACACATTCTGCACAAAATTTCCAAAAAATGTTGCGGCCTACTCTTAATTGTAATTCCGTGAGTTTTTTAAAAGGTTCTCGAACTTCAAAATATCGCATATGCGAAATAGGGTTTATTTCTCACACATTGTATAAAGTACTTGAATCATACTATTGGTAATTTTTGCTAAATCGTATTTTCTTATACAAACCTCTCTGCATTTTGTTCTAAGAGAAGAAGAGTCCACCCTGTTGAGTAATTCGAGTATTACTTTGGCTATAGAGTCTGAAGATCTGGAACATATCAAGGATCTATCTATTTCAAAAATTATTTCCTTTGTGGCGCCAACAGAAGTACCTACTACAGGTAAGCCAGAACTCAATGCTTCAATTGTTGCAAGTCCGAAACCTTCAAGTGCTTTAGTGGGCAGAACAAATATGTCTGAGGCAGCATAATATAATGGTTTGGCATCTTCTGAAACAAAACCAAGGAATTTTACATGATCTTCAATATTTAATTCTCTGACAATCTTTTCTAATTTTTCTCTAAGGTATCCTTTGCCTCCTATTAAAAAAAATGAATCATTTTTGATTCTAACGATATTTGGAATCGCTCTTAAAAGTAATTCAATCCCCATTCTTCCTTCCAAACGCCGGAATGTAAGAATAATTTTCTTGTCAAGTGGGAGATTCAATTCCTTGCGCAAGAGAGTAGAATTTTTTACTGGCTTGAATATTCCAGTATCCACACCAAGTGGAATAACAAAGCACTTAGATTTTTCAATATGGTGGTAAAAATATAGAACTCTTCTCATATAATTGCTCATGACCAATACTGCAGATGATTTTTTAATAGCATGCTTTTCTAGATAGTGCATAATATTTGCACCACACCTAATAAGCATGCTTTTTACAAAATATTTATGATATTTTCCTTCTAGGAAATTAATTTTAATTTCACCTTTAATCGGAGCATGGAAAGAATAAAGTATAGGAACTTTAACACCTGAATAGAGAGCAGCAAGCGCAGATAGCACATTATCTACTATAACTATCTCATAGCGATTTTCCCTGCTCAAATATTTTAAAAATCGCCTGTTAATAAAAAAACAATCTAGGGGAAATAAATAATAATAAAATTTTTGAAAAAATGGCCTAAATCTAAGGATTCGCACTCCATCAATCCTTCTCAAAGTTCTTTTTCCTTCAAGTGATCTGGTTAGAACATCTATGTTGTGTCCTTTTCTAACCAAGAACTTTAATTCATTGTGCAAACTTAAAGAAATTCCTCCATAGTATTCTGGGATGTATCCGTCTGTCATAACCAAAATATTCATTATATGACAGTGAATCAATGCTAAAGAGCAGGCTTTAGTTCTTTGATGTGCTTAAATTTAAAAAAAAATGTATCAATTCTGTTATCCAAAATCATTCTAGCAACTTTGTAAGAACAATATTTTTATTAAATCAAAAAAATTAAATAAAATGATATTTTAAGGAAAAAACAGATTAAGATTATCCACTATTCGATTTTTCATTAAACTAAGATTTTGTCATTTACTCATCTAATGAAGCTCCTGTTCAGGAAGTAAACAAACAGTATTGGAGCCAAATCAGCAGCTAAAAGTCCTACATGCCCACCTATAGGACCTTCCACAAAATGAATACTATGAAGTAACAATGGAGCATAAAATAATAGTGAAATTTTCGTGGGGACTATAGCAAACGCATTGTAAACTAATCTCACTATTAAGCCATAAAGAAAAAAGCCAATTATAATTCCTATTATGTGGAAGTTTAAATATAGTTCTCCAACTAAAGATGGAGTAAAGAAAACACTTCCGCTAAGATCACTATGTGATAAGTATTCATTTCCGAAAGTTAAACCAAAACTGAAAGGCTTTTTAGGCCACCATGCCCTGGGTATTACCCATGTTACTGAATCTACAAGCGTTCTACCGTACTCCAACCCTGAATTCTTTACCGAATCAATTATAATCGCAAATGCCTGGGCTGCGTACCATCTGCTCATTATATGCGAGGTGAAGTCAATGGAAGCAATTGTCGTAAATGAATCCTGAAATGATTTTTCCCGGCTTCTAGCTAAATTGTATGCTATAGGCATTAATAGTAAAAATATCAGAATGAAGCAAGTCAAAAGCTTTAACGAAATTTTTTTTACTAAATAATGCCTAAATACTAGAATGAAGAAAATAAATCTGAAAAGCCAAAACTTAGAAGGCCTTAATGCAAAAAAAGAAATTATTAAGCAGGCATAGAAAAAAAGAAAAAACTTTTCCTTCCATGATCTTTTAGATCCAATTTTGTTAAGATAAAAAATAAAAAAACCCGTTGGAAAGAGTAACATAATAGGGGTAAGATAAAAGCGGCCAAATGTTCGTTCAATTTCAAAAAAAGAATTAGATAGGAAAAAACTAGAAAAGCCTCTCATCTGATAAATATATAATAGAATCCCTAATAATCCACTGATGAATAATATGACGATTATTTTGGGAGCATAAAATGAGAGATCGTAAATACGAATTCGTCCCAGCTTCCTAACAATATTTTTTCCAATTTTACTAAAATATCCTAAATAAAATGCTATTAATGCCAAGGAGGAATACAAAAAGATATGGATATGAACCTCATCAGGAGAATATTTTTTTAAATTATAAGTATGGAGTATATGTGAATCGGCTATATATAATTGATAAAGAGAACTAAAAAAAATACTAAAAGAAAAATAGGCAACAATAAGATATATTGGCTCAAAGATATCAATTCGTTTATTAAGAATAGCAATAAAGAAAGGATAAACAATTATTATTGCAGTTATTACAATGGCCAAACTTAGAGCACAATTTCTAGTATTTACTGCTAAGAGCGCAATCAGTATCGAAATAACTACTAAAATAATGTTTTTTATATATGGATAAGGTTCCGCAAATATAGTTTTTGATATCATAAGGATAAGATATTTTGAGAAATCAGGATGGTTTGCATAAAATATGGGGGCATATTATAGTTATCTTGTGAGTTTCTTCATGATTGATAATAATGAATCTGAGTTTCTTTTAGGCATCAATATCGCTATAAGACAGCCAAACCCATATGCGAAGTGCATAATTACAGCAGATAAAGAAGCACTTAAAGAGATTAGGACTGAATTTCCTTTTACTATCTTTGAAATTCCAAAAGCAATAATACTAACTAAGTATAATAAGATTGGTAGAGTAGCGACTATCTTTATATGTGGCAATAGGAAAAAAAACAAAATTGATACAATCATTCCTGCAACAAAAACAGCTGGAATCAAGTGACGTAGAGCAATTGGGCGTCTGTGCTTCAGCATGAGTGGCACCTTCCAATATCCGTATTGGACTAACTGAAGCCACAAATCTTTAGGTCTCTCGCGTACATAATATTCATATCTAATTCGAGGAGAAATATAGATTTTTCCAAATGAACGGGTTACTCGAAAAAAAAATTCATCATCTTCATTACGAGCCATTTCAGTATCGAATAATCCTATACAGTCAAATACCCATCTACGGATTGCAGGAAATGCAGCACCTTCTGCGTAACCCTCATATTGCTCATCTCGATGGCGTGCCCCGCCGTTGCCAAATAAACTGGACATTGCTATCGCTACACCCTTAGCAAAATTATTTCTTCCACGGTGAATTACTGGGCCACCTACTATCCACGCTTCAGGATGTTCTCGCAGAAGATCTATACTATTACGGATAAAATCTCGTGGAATCCTGCTATGTGCATCAATACGGATTACAATATCAGAATATGAACTTGAAATTCCTAGATTTAACGCAGCAGCAGCAATTCTCTCTGGATTATCAAGAAGAACAATATTTTGATTATTAGTAGCCAACCTTTTTAGCGCATCGCGCGTTCCATCATTTGACATGCCATCTATAACCAGAATTTTGAAATCCGGAGGAATATCACGCTGATCTAGTAGATCTTTGATACAATTTTCGATGAAATCGATTTCATTCAAACATGGCACTATTACAGCAACCGAACTTATTTCTTTTTGGACCATGAATTTCTTAATTTACCTTTGAAGCTTCCATATAAAGACTACTAACTTGCCTCCATTTATTGGAAAAATCAATTCTGAGCTCAGGATGAATGCTTGAATTAAAATTAGACTTGACAATATTTCTAAATCCTGCTTCCTCAAGTAATAGATAAAGAGCTTCGTAATCGTAACAAAATTTATGAAAGCCCTCTTCCGAAAAAACTCTATTTAGAATCTCAATTTTGGGCGTTTCCCCAATATCTGAGTGAGAAAAAAATTCTGAATCATTTAAGACATAAGCTCTAATATATTTAGCCGCATCTGGAGTAATTATTCTCACTGTACCAAATGAAGATAAGATTCTATGACATTCAGATAGAAATTTTAATGCCTCATTGGGAAATTCTAGATGTTCAATGAAATGCTCGCTAAAAATATATTTTGCGGATCCATCACTAAAAGGCAAATTTGACCTTAGATCAATTACTAAATCCACACCTTTTGTATTATGAGAGTCAACATTTATCCAACCATTTTGGAAAATCGGACCACAACCAAAATTAATCTTGAGATCTTTTAATTTTCTATAATTTCCAATTTTTTTGTGAAAACAAGGTGATATGGCTTTTCTACACCTTAAAAGTGTGTGTTCTAATTCATATTTTAGATGCCGTGTGAAAGTATATGATACTCCTGTTTTACTACAAATGTATGCTATTATTTCAGTTAGCTTTTCTCTATTCATAATTATATTTAGATATTGCCAAAAAAAATCTCATTCCTCAAAAAATCATTCCTTCATTTTGTTTTAGAAAATTTTCAATTTCACAAATAGAACTTACCTTAGTTTTTTTATGGGTCGGCAAATTAACAACATGTCTGCTTATTTTTTCGCCGATAGGATTAGCACCCCAATTATAGTGCCATCGTTCAAAATCTTTTAAACTAGGGTGAATTGGAGATAAAAACCAATCACCTATCTCAATTCCAGCTCTTTCCGCCAAAGAAAAAAATTTTTCTTTATTTTTTACTAGTATGGGAAACTTTAAAAAAGTATGGATAGCATAATCAGGTTCATAGGGCGTGGATTTCTTAAGACCATTCAAAATATCTTTATATGAATTTGCTGTTTTTAATCTTTTTTCTAATGCAGCAGGGAATTTTTTTAATTCTCTTAAACCAATCTTCGCTTGAAACTCGCTATACCCCTTCTCAAAATTCGCTGGCTTTGTCACTCCTTCTAACTCTTCTTTCTGAGAAGAACCAAGAACAATATTATGTTTGCTTAACCATCTATAAGTTTTTATAGAAACCCAATATCCGCTTGTAGGGATTTTCTCTCTTATAGAAATTAGTACTTTTAAAAAAAACATGTCTTTTAAAGTAGGGGTTCTGAACGTCTCTTCATAGTGTTTTAAATTGTTCATTAAAGCAGGCATATTAGTAATTGCTATTCCACCTAAACCGGTTGAAAATGGTTTATTCCATTGACAACTATAGAAAGATGCATCTGCAACTGTTCCGTTCAGCTTGCCTTTATAATATCCACCAAAGCCATGTGCACAATCTTCGATCACAGCTATATCATATTTATCTTTCAATTTTAAAATTTCATCTAAATCAGGAGCTAAGCCATAGGTATTTTGGGCTAATATTGCTCTAACCTGAGAATCAATTTTTTTTTCAATTTTTTTATAATCAATTGTATAAGTCCTTGGGTCTATATCTACATAAACAGGTTCTGCACCTAGATAAATAATTGGATTTATAGCAGCTATACAAGTAAATGCTGGAAGAATAACTTTGTCGCCATTTTTAACACCGAGGCCCTTCAAAATTGCATATAAAGCTACTCTACCTTTCCAAAAGAAATGTATACTTTCTTGATTTATATTTAGATATTCTGCCAAACAGTATTTAAATTTTTTTCTGTACTTGTTGGATTGTCGCAACATTTATTCTGACTTGAAATTTTTTAATTAAAACCCTTGCAAGTTCGCATCCCGGTTTGAAATGAAGGCAAATCTAAATGATTTCTTTCAAGATTTTACATACATATTGGATCTGTGCCTTTTCTATATTACTATGAAAAGGAAGAGCTAAGGTTCTTTGAGCTATACTTTCAGTAATTTTATAATTAGAAATTTTTTTGCCAAACAAATATTTATAGAATTTCTGAAAGTGAATTGGTGGAAAATATTTATTACATCCAATTCCTTTTTCAATAAGCTGTTCAATGATTCTATCACGATCTAATCCCGAATACTTTTCGGGCAAACATACAACATAAACAAACCAACTTCTTTTTGCTCCATTGATTTTTTCAGGAATTTTAACGGTGTTCTTTAATACATCATTATAAGTTGAAGCGACTATCTCCCTTTTTTCCAGCAACTCTTCAATTCTATCCAGTTGGACTATGCCCAGAGCACAGTTTATTTCGCTGATTCGATAATTGTAGCCTAGGTTTTTATGGTCCAACCAACCGCCTATCTCATCTCTACCCTGGTTTCTGAGGCTCCTACATAGAAGCGCAGTCTTGTTATTATTTGTAACAATCATTCCGCCTTCGCCGGTTGTTATCTGTTTATTAGGATAAAATGCAAATGTTGCGAGATTTCCAGAAGCACCTATTTTCCGACCTTTGTACTCTGCTCCAATGGCCTCACAAGCATCTTCGATGACGAAGAGATTATATTTTTCAGCTATGTGCATAATTCTATCCATATCGCAAGGTAAGCCAAAGATATGGACTGGGAGGAGTGCTTTTATTCGTTTCCCGAATTTTTTATCGATTGGATTGCCTGATTGTTGATCGAGATCACAATTATTTTCGATGTATTCTTCAATCAAATCAGGATCAATATTGTATGTGTTAGGATCGATATCGATGAAAATCGGAGTAGCTCTTACGTAAAGAATGCAGTTCGCTGAAGCGATGAAACTGAAAGGAGTCGTGATGACGGCATCGTTTTCTCCAATACCTAAGCTTAATAGAGCAAGGTGGAGCGCGGCAGTACCACTGCTGACTGCTATGGCATGTTTCACGCCTATGTATTGAGCGAATTTCTGTTCGAATTCAATGAGTTTTGGACCCAGGCTAAGGTATGGTGTTTTCAATACTTCGAGAACGGCATTGATCTCTTTTTCAGTTATATCCGGTCGAGAAAGAGGAATTTTTATTTTCTTATCCATAATGTTTTTTCAATTCAATTTCAATCCGAAATCAGCAGAATTCCTAATGCAGCAAAAAGCAATCCGAAAAAAAAAGCAAATAACGATGTTTGCCTTTGCGAGAAGCCCTTTTTCATCAGCCAATCATACAAGTGATCCCTATCGCCATAGAAAATTGATCTGTGCCTTAGCAATCTGCGAATAACAGCAGAGCTGGTGTCTAAAAATGGAATTGCCAATATCAAAATTGAGATGACAAAATGCTTTAATGAAAACGGTTCCGATGAGAGTGAAACCGCAAGCACTCCAAGAAGAAGGCCCAGGACTGTGCTGCCGTTATCTCCAAGAAATATCCTGGCTGGATTGAAATTGTAGATTAAAAATCCAATTGTAGCTCCCAGAAGTGTCAGTGAGATCAGCACTCCCAATAGATTCCCTAGAAAGAAGAAAATAAGTGTAAAGCCTAAAGAAGCCACGAGTGTGGTCCCAGTGGCAATACCATCAATGCCATCGAGTAGATTGATTGAGTTCATGGCCAGCATGAGATATATAACAGTAAGTGGAATACTGACATACCAAACAGGGATTAAATTGACAGTTATTTTGCAGATGAAAATGACTATCATAGCTGCAATTAACTGCCCCACAATTCTTAGAGCAGGTTTTAATTCTTTGATGTCGTCATAGAGCCCAAAAAGAAAAACGATACACGAAGCTAGAAATACCCCCAGAACTTCTTGTCGAAGGTCTTCTTGAAAAAATAAAATTAAAACCCAGGAAACGCACAGGCTAAATAGAATTGCTAAACCACCCAGGGCAGGAGTGGGATGTTTATGAATCTTCAGCAGAGGATCTGAAGGTTTATCTACTATGCTGTATTTATGGGCAACTTTTATAATAAAAGGGGTGCTTAATACTGCCGCACCAAAGGAAACGATGGGGATCAAAAAGTAATTAGGCAAGGTATCAGGACTCGGCAAATTCAAGCTTAATTAAGTTTTGGAATCTTCCTATGAGTTCTTTCTCTTCCAGTTGCTGGAAAGAACTTTCAAGTTCATTGATTGCATTTATTAAAGATGAAGATTTAGTGCTATTCGTGTGTTCGACAACATAAATCTTTTTGTGATCCGTTCTATTTAATGTTTCGCTGTTTCTATCAAAAAGCTCCTCTTCCATTTTCTCGCCCGCTCTGAGTCCGGTTATGACAATGGGGATATCCTTATCCGGTTCATATCCGGAAAGCCGGATCATCGTTCTGGCCAGATCCATGATCTTGATCGGCTCTCCCATATCCAGAACAAATATCTCGCCTCCATGTCCTATAGAAGCCGCTTGAAGAATCAATTGGACAGCCTCGGGGATTGTCATGAGGAAGCGACAGATCTTGGGGTGAGTCACTGTTACTGGCCGCCCTAACTGGATTTGCTCTTTAAAGAGCCGGGCGACGCTTCCTGTGCTGCCGATCACATTTCCGAACCTGACGCTCATGAATTTCGTGTGGTTCGTTTCGTTGAGGCCCTGGATATAGAGTTCCCCGAATTTTTTGGTGGCACCCATGAAATTTGTGGGATTGACGGCTTTGTCGGTGGAAATGAAGATGAATTTGTCCACACCATTCTGGATGGCTAAATCGGATATTATTTTGGTTCCGAGCACATTATTTCTGACGACTTCGGCGACGTTCACCTCCATCAGGGGAACATGCTTATGGGCTGCCGCATGAAAGACGATATGGGGATGGTAGGTTGCTAAGATTTGGGAAGTTGATTTTTTGTCGCTCACATCGGCAACGACGGGCACACAATCTAGGCAGTTAAATTCCGTGTTGAGATCCCGGTGGGTATAGAACACACTGTTTTCGTTGTGGTCGAAGAGGATCAATTTTTCCGGGCTGTAGCGGGAGATCTGCTTGCAGAGCTCTCGGCCGATCGAGCCGCCTCCTCCTGTGACGAGGACTCTTTTGCCCATGAACTCATCTTTTATGCGTTCCAGATCCGTTTCAACGGGTTCTCTGCCCAGCAGGTCCTCCATCTGGACATCTCTGATTTGGCTTATGCTCACTTTCCCATCCATCATTTCTGATAGAGTGGGGATGGTCTTGAATTTGGCGCCAGATTGGATGCACAGGTCGATAATCTCTTTTATCTGAGTGTTAGTTGCAGAAGGAATAGAAATAATGATTTCATCGATGCTGTAGTTTTTTACCAGTTCGGGAATAGCTTCCCTATTGCCCAGGACTTTTACCCCATGAAGTCTTCGACCCATTTTCTGGGGATCATCATCGATGAGGCCTACGGGGTTGTAATTGAGTTTTCCGTTTTTGCACATTTCGTGAAGGATGGACTCTCCGGCATCGCCGGCGCCGACTATTAGAATGCGTTTTCCCTTGTCTCTGTCGTTGTGGAAGAGTTCCTTCGAAAGCCTTATCGAAAACCTGAATCCTCCTATAAACATGACAAGCAACAGCCAGTCTATGAAAAATATCGATCTGGGATAACCGCTGAAATGATTCATGAGGTATAAACTCAACACAATGAGAACTGAGCTTGTGGATATGGATTTCAGGATCGATACCAGATCCTCGGCGCTGGCAAAATGCCACATGCCCCGGTAGAGCCCGAAGAGCCAGAAGCACAACATTCTGAGCGCAATGACGATAGGTAACGTTATCAGTATGGTCATGAAATATCTGGATGGCAGACTCAGCTCGAAGCGCAGGAAGAAGGCTAGAAAATAGGAAGCGATTATCAGAAATAGATCGATCCCTATGACGATTGCCCTTTTGCTGTAAAGATTTTTAGTCATGGTCCCCGCCTCTTTTGAGGTTTTATATTTAAAAAATGCATTTTATGGCTGTATTGCCGGTTGTACTTTGGTTTTATCGGTTAAAGGTTGGCTATTCTGTGAATCGGAAAAATATTTAATAGTTTTATCGATTCCCTCGTCCAGGCTGACTTTCGGTGACCAGCTTAAATTGCGTTCGGCCAGGGATATGTCCGGTTGCCTGTGTTGGGGATCGTTTTCGGGTAAGGCGGCGAAGATCAGTTCGGATTTGCTTTTGGTGAGATAAAGAATGAGCTTGGCCAGATCGAGGATGCTGGTTTCATCCGGGCAGCCCAGATTGATCGGCCCCGGAAAACCGGATAGGGCCGGTTTTGTGTAATCATTCGTGTTGTTCTCAACAGGATCTTCTTCATGGTTCATCATTTTGATGAGGCCGCTGATTATATCGTCGATGTAACAGAAGGAGCGGGTCCGGGAGCCGTTGCCGTGAATGGAAAGAGGGGCATTTTTTAAGGCCCGGACGATAAAATTGCTGACCACGCGGCCGTCATTGGGGAGCATGCGCGGGCCATAGGTGGGGAAAATGCGGACGATTTTGATATCGACTTTGTTCTGGCGGTAGTAATCCATCATCAGGGTTTCGGCGACGCGCTTTCCTTCGTCGTAGCAGCTCCGGGGGCCGATGGGGTTGACATTCCCCCAGTAGGCTTCGGTTTGGGGATTGACGTGGGGGTCTCCGTAGACCTCGGATGAGGAGGCCAGGAGGATGCGGGCTTTGATGCGCTTGGCCATGCCCAACATGTTCAGCGTGCCCATCACATTGACTTTGGTGGTCTTCACGGGATTGTACTGAAAATGGATGGGAGATGCCGGGCAGGCCAGGTGGTAGATTTGATCGACTTCGAGGAGGATGGGAAGGATGACGTCGTGCCGGATGAGCTCGAACCGGTCGTTGTCCAGGAGATGGACGATATTCGCTTTGCGGCCGGTGAAAAAATTATCCAGGCAGATAACTTCTTGGTTATCTTTGAGTAAGCGCTCGCAGAGATGCGAGCCGATGAAGCCAGCCCCGCCCGTGACTAATACTCTCATTGTGCCTGCCCCCTATCGATGCTGATAATCCTTCCTGTGTTGGACGCGAAACAGGAATTAAATAATTTTAGCTATGCCTTGAATTCAGGCAGGTTAGATCGGAAATCAAACCCTGCCACGGACTGTCTGGGAAACAGTCCCTTTATAAAGATAGGCTACCGCCCATAGGATTTGAGAGAGGTTTTGATTAGCCCCAACATACGTAGACGATCAGTGCTGACTGCTGACTACTGCTGACTTAAATTTTGCGCGAAAACAGAAATTACCCTACCTCGAGAGAGAGATTTGTCTCTTTGTGTTTTTTCGGGTCCCATTGCTTCTCCTGAGCATCAAACCCTGGCTGAATACAAAAAAATTATAACGATTTGGGAAAATTGTCAAGGGATTTAATAAAATTAATAGTAATATGATGTGTATTTAACTTAGTATTCTTATTAATTTTATATTATTATTAGATATTGATTCATATGAAGAGTAAGATTTTTACTACATATAATATTTACATTATATTGATGTGTAGAATATCTATGATAATTGCTCTCTCTTTTTTCTACTACGGAAATCGAGGAGAGTTTTGGCAATGTGGTAAGGATAAGAAAAAAAAGAGGTTATGGAAGATGAAGTGTTGTAGGTGGCGCGGATCACTGGGGGTGAAGGGAAGAGTTTCCGGAGGGTGAATCCCACCTTTTGGGTGAGGGTGGCGTAGCTTTTGATGCGGGTGGCGGTGAGGGGGGTTTTGATGAAGCCGGTGTCCCTGAGGGATGAAAACAGGGTGTTTTTCAGGCCGTTAATTTTTTTGGGGGGAATGTCCTCTTGGAGGGGGATTTTGATAGGAATTTGGAGAATTTCGGATAAAACGCGGGTGAGAGAGGCAAAACCGGCGATCATGCCGGATTTGTTGAGGAGGGAGGTGAGGTA
>Ga0180437_10007267_pt1 | contig 14484 bp, 13 predicted proteins | sample SS_ome_4_FD_132410 | JGI IMG/M metagenome (GOLD analysis project Ga0180437, IMG submission 132410) | Hypersaline lake sediment archaeal communities from the Salton Sea, California, USA - SS_3_D_1 metaG | ecosystem: Environmental > Aquatic > Non-marine Saline and Alkaline > Hypersaline >...
CACCTGCGCGGCCAGGACCTCTTTCTCGACTTTTACGAGGCACCCGACCGCGTCCGGCGGCTGTTCGACTTGATAGGGGAGCTCATTGCAGAAGTAGTGGGGTACATGCGCCAGCGTACTGGGACTTGTTCTGTCTCGGTCAACCGGATGGTCTATCACGTGGACCCCGGCCTCTTCCTCCACGCCAACTGCACGGTGCAGATGATTTCGCCTGACAGCTACCGCCAGATGCTGCTGCCCGTGGAAGGCACAATGGCCGAGCGCTTGCAGCCCTACGGCATTCACCACTGTGGCGACAACATGCATCGCATCGCGCCGGTGTACGCCGAATTGCCGGTGGCTTTCTTCGATGTGGGCTGGGGCTCCGATGTGGCCCGCTGCCGCCAAGTCCTGCCCGACGCCTTCTTCAACCTGCGTCTCGACCCGGTGCGGATGCTGCAATGCACCCCCCAGGAAATTGCCGAGGACACAGAGAAGCTATTGCTGGCTGCCGGGCCGCTGGAACAGGCAGGGGTCTGCTGCATCAATATGGATTATGGCACCCCCGACGACAACATCTTTGCCATGTTTGGGGTCATCGAACGCTATCGGCACTACGGTGCGTGAAACTTCCGGGAGAGGTTGTGACAAATTTCACTTATTGGATTGGCCCTCGGTTGACCTATGCTAGAAAGCATGATATAATAATCGCTCAAATTTTGGGCTCTTTTTCCAAGGGGAAAATTGAAAGTTGTTTCTGAACAGCTCCTTTGCAGAGGAAGACCGGGGCCCGGTGACGTTCAACCCGACGGGGTGCCAGGCTCTATAAGTGCCTATTAGCCCACCGGTACTCCCACATAAGATCGAAGGAAGGAGGTGAGGAGCCAGGCCATTTGATTCCTTTTCATTGGGTACGTTAAATTTCCTGCCATGTGACCCTCGGGACATGGCACACTTAACTCTGAAGGAGGAGAAAGATGTTTCACTCGAGAAAATCGTCTGTGCTGTCGCTGCTTATGGTCGTGATCCTGTTGGTCTGTTTGTTGCCCATGGCTTCGGTGGCTGGCGCAGCCCCCCTGGCCCAGGGTGAGAGCTACACGGTACAAAAGGACGACAGTCTCTGGAACATAGCCGAAAAGTATCTGGGCAACGGTGCGGCCTATCCAGCTATCTTGGACGCCAGCAACAAAAAGGCCGCTGAGGACGCTACCTTCGCTACGATCGTCAACCCCAGTCTGATCCAGCCCGGCTGGAAGCTGTGGGTCCCCAGCACCGAAGAGGCCGAGGAATTTATGGCCACCTACGCCGGCCCTGAGCGTGGTGGCATCCTGCGGCTTGGTCAGAACGCGGCCGATATGAGCACCCTCGACCCCCACTTTGCCACCACGACGGAGGGCCGCGCTTTGGTGGACATGATCTTCAATGGCCTGGTACGCTACAAGCCAGGCGATGGCTCAGTTTTTGAGCCAGACCTGGCAGAGGCACTGCCAGAGCCCGAGATCGTGGATGGAAAACAGGTGTGGACCTTCAAACTGAGGAAAGGGGTGATGTGCCATCCCTCTGACGCAGTTCCCTCTTACGAATTGACCTCCGAGGACGTGGTCTACTCCTTGCAAAAGTCGGCCAACCCGGATCGGTCGGCCTACGCTGGCGAGTATGACGGCCTGACAGTGGAGGCGGTGGATGACTACACCGTCAAGATCACCCTGGAGAAGCCGCTCTCGCCGGTGCTCCTCTTCCCCAAGGTCGCTAACTACTCCGGTGGCTTTATCGTTTGCAAGAAAGCCATCGAGGCTATGGGCGACGAGGCCTTCAAGACCAATCCTGCGGGGACAGGTCCTTTTATGTTCGAGAGCTACAGTCCCCAGGAAAAGATCATGCTAGTGGAAAATGCGGCCTTTTTCCGAGGTCGGCCACTGTTGGACGGCGTCGAGTACCGCTACATGGCCGACATCAGCAGCCGTGAGGCTGGTCTGCTGGCTGGCGAGTTGGACGTGATCAACGGTATACCTGACACGGAATGGGTAGACAAGGTTCAGAAAGAGACGGGGGTACGTGTGGACGTCTTTGGCGTTGGCGAGGTGGCTACCGTGCACTTTAACACCAGCGTGGAGCCGCTGAACAATCCGGAGGTGCGAAAGGCGCTGGCCTACGCCCTGGATCGCGACGAGTTCCTGGCCCTCTTCCGCGAGCCGGTTGCCGAGAACGTCTACTCGCCGGTGCCAGCCAAGTTCCTGGCCGGCGGTATGACCAAGGACGAGGCTGAGGCTCTGGACCTGGCCTACAACGTAGATCGGGCGAAAGCCAAAGAGATGCTGGCCGCCGCTGGCTATCCCGACGGCTTCTCACTGGAGGTCGTTACCTCTGAAATGACCGGCTATCGCCGCATTTACGAGAACATGCAGGCCCAACTGGCTGAAGTAGGCGTGAACCTCACGGTGAACGTCGTGGATCACTCCTCCATGCACACCTTGATTCGGCAGGATGTGAACCCCATCGTCGTCTACATCGCCTGGCGGCCCAACGCCGATGTCTACCTCACCCGCTTCTACCACTCTGCCTCCATCGTCGTCACCGGCGCCAAGCCGGACACCAACTTTTCCCACTACGATCAGCTTGACGACCTGATCGAGGCGGCGCGGGTGGAGACCGATGCGGACAAGCAGGTGGAGACGTGGAAGCAGGCGCAGACCCAGCTCCTGGAGGACATGGTCACCTACCCGCTCCACTTCCAGCAGCAGGTCTACGCACGCTCTGAAAAGGTGGACTATGGCCACGAACTGGTTTCCGTGCTGGCTCTTTACCCGGGGATCACCGAGAAAACCCGGCTCATAAAGTAGCCTTTTGCGAAAAGCGGCCAGGGGCCTTTGCCGAAGGCCCCTGGCCCTGTACTTTTTCAGGACGGGCGCTAGAAGGGGGACAGCCTTTGCCTCCATCCACCGTCCGTCCTCGCATTTTTCATCCAGGTGGAACTATGCTCAGACACATTGTCACCCGGATCCTTTTTTCTATTCCCGTTCTACTGGCTGTCCTCACGCTGGTCTTTCTGGTTGTACGGGTTATCCCCGGCGACCCGGCTGAGGCCGCTTTGGGCGATTACGCCTCGAAAGAGGCAGTGGAAGCCCTAAGGGAGAGAATGGGCCTGAACGACCCACTTATCGTGCAATACTTTCGCTTCCTGGCTGACCTGCTCCGGGGGGATTTGGGGAAATCCATGATCACCGGCAGGCCTATCAGCGAGCAGGTGGCTCACGTCCTGCCCTACACACTGCAACTCACCCTGGTCTCGATCTCGATTGGCGCTTTACTCGGCGTCCCGCTGGGAGTGTTCACCGCTGTGAACCGCAACAACTTCATTGATTATCTGGGGCGTGTCATCTCCCTGGCAGGGCTTTCTGTGCCAGCCTTTTACTTGGGTATCCTGCTGATCCTGGTTTTCGCCGTCAAGCTCGACGTGTTGCCAGCCGTGGGAGGCGGCGATTTGAAAAAACCAGCCGATAACCTGAACCACCTCGTCCTCCCGGCCCTGACGTTGGGGCTGATCATGACCACTTCCGTCACCCGGCTGACCCGCTCAACCATGCTCAACGTGCTCAGCGCGGACTATGTGAGGACAGCCCGGGCCAAAGGGTTAAGAGACAGAGTAGTGATCCTCAAACACGCCCTGCGCTCGGCCCTGGTCCCCATCGTCTCTGTCATCGGTCTCTGGGCTGCCAGCCTGATCGGCGACTCAGTCATGACTGAGGTGGTCTTTTCCCGACCCGGACTGGGCAAGATGTTGATCGGCGCTATCATGCAGCGTGACTATACCGCTCTGCAATCCGTCATGGTGATATACGCCGCCTTTGTAGTGGGCGTCAACCTGCTCACGGACCTGACCTACGGTCTGGTAGACCCACGGATACGCCACTGAGGTGCTCCAATGGAAAGCTCAGAAACCCTCCCTCAACCAGCAGCACAACTGCGTAGTCAAAGGCAAAGGCTGTGGCGGACTTTTATCCGAAACCGGACAACCATCGTCGGTTTCATTCTGGTCATCCTCATCGCCCTCATGGCGGTCTTTGCTGACGACTGGCCCATCGCCTTGCTCCAAGGCCGAGAGGCTCAACCCTTGCTCGCCCCTTTCAACCCGGTGAAGCAAGACACTCGTAACCGCCTGGAGGAGCCCAGCGATGTTCATCCTATGGGTCTGGATACCTACGGACGGGACATCCTCTCGCGGATCATCTACGGTGGGAGGGTATCGCTCATGGTGGGGGTCTGCTCTGTCCTGCTGGGTGGAGCGATCGGTACGCTCCTGGGCATCGTGGCGGGCTACAGTGGCGGCAAGATCGAGAATGTCATCATGAGGGCCGTTGACGTGTTGATGGCTTTTCCGAGCCTGATCATGGGATTGATGGTGCTGGCTGTTTTGGGCGCCGGGATATCGAAAATGGTCGTTGCCATCGGGATCATGCTCTCGCCATCGTTCGCCCGGGTCGTCCACAGCTCTACGCTGGCGGTCAAAGAAGGCGTGTATGTGGAGGCCGCCCGATCCATCGGCGTGGGCCCGCTCCGAATGTTGCGCCTCCACATCTTGCCCAACGTCCTCGGCGAGGTAGTCGTGCTGGCCAGCATCTGGACGGCTAATGCCATTCGCATCGAGGCTAACCTGAGCTTCATCGGCCTGGGTGTCTCGCCTCCCACGCCAGCCTGGGGTACGATGATCCGCGATGGTACGCAGTATCTGACCAACGCGCCTTGGGTCTCTGTTTTCCCTGGGCTGGCCATTCTCATCACGGTTTTCGCCTTCAATCTGATGGGTGACGGTCTGCGTGACATTCTGGATCCCAGGTTGCAGGTATAACAACATGCGATGGGGAAGGAATAACAGTCCATGCCACCCAAAGCTGTAGAACGCATGGCCGTCATCGGTGCCGGCCATGGTGGTCACGCCATGGCCGCCCATCTGACCTTAAAAGGCTTCCCGGTCCGATTCTGCGAGATGCCTCATTTTGCAGACAACATTCGGCCAGCTCAGGAGCGGGGCGGCATCGAGATCACCGGCGTGGTGGGCGAGGGGTTCGCTCAGCCGGAACTGCTCACCACGGACATTGCTGAGGCCGTCCAAGGCGTGAGCCACATCTTTGTGGTCACGCAAGCCCTGGGACACGAAGAGGTGGCCGAGTTGTGCGCACCTCACCTGGAAGAAAACCAGACCATTGTCCTCTTCCCTGGCTCAGGCGGCACCTTGCAGTTTGCCAAGACGTTAGGAGATATGGGGGTGGCCACAAAGATCTATCTGGCCGAGACAGTGACCCTGCCCTACTCCTGCCGGCTGCGGGGGCCAGCCTACGTCCACGTTCACTCGGGTTCAGGCGCGCGGGAGGTCATCGCTGCCTTTCCGGCCAGAGATACCGAAGCTGTGATCGAAGCCTCGCTTCCGGTATATCCTACCCTCACACCAGCAGCCCACGTGCTGGAGGTGGCCTTGTACAACCCCAACATCTTGCTGCACCCCATTGGCGTGATTTTCAACCTGGGTCGCATCGAATATTCCAAGGGTGAGTTCTGGATGTACAAAGAGGGATTCACCCCCTCGGTGAGGCGGATATTGAAGGCCTTGGAGGCGGAGAGGATGGCCTTGCTGCGCGTTCTGGATGTGGAACCCATGTCCTTTGAAGAATATTACGAGTGGCGGTATCAAAAACCTTGGTCAGAGTTCGCAACTGTCAGCAGCAAGGGGCCAGCCAGCGCCAAGACCCGTTACATTACCGAAGACATCCCCATCGGCATGGTCCTCTGGGCTTCGCTGGGCGAGATGCTGAACGTGCCCACTCCCACTGCCCGGGCCCTGATCCATATCAGCTCCGTGATCCACGATACAGACTACTGGTCTGGGGGACGGACAATGGAAAAACTGGGATTGGCAGGGATGACAGTCGAAGAGTTGAAACGCTACCTATGGGAAGGATCGGCTCAGAATGCGTGATCATGGGACGACGGGAGAAAAGTGCCAATTACGCCAGGTGAGCCCTCGTCTCGGGTCGCCTTGGCAGTGCTGAGTTACTCTCAGCCGCGCAGGGACGGGGGCTTTGATCTGAGGGGTTGTGCCCTCCGCCAATCCGCGCTTTCGCGTCTCCAGGTTATGTCTGTGTCCGCGACGGATGAGTTGATAGCCTTTGTACGGGACCTTGACTACACCCTGCTGCCTGACGATGTGGCCTCGCAAGCCAGGCGGTGCGTGCTGGATCTGTTGGGCGTGGCCATCGCCGGTAGCAGAACCAAGATGGCCAGAGTCAGCACACGCTTTGCCTGCTCCCAGTTCAGCTCGGGGAAAACGACGCTCATTGGCTCCCCGGTCCGATTGGGGGAGATGGGTGCCACCTGGGTCAATGGGATCTGTGCCAGTGCACTGGACATGGACGATGGCCATCGCTTGGCCATGGGGCATCCGGGGGCGGCTGTCATTCCCACCGCGCTGGCTGTGGCTGAAACGAGCGGGGCCAGCGGGCGGGATTTCCTGGCAGCCGTGGTGGCTGGCTACGAGATGGCCGTGCGGGTCAGCGTCTCCAGGGTGCCGGACTACAAGGCTCATCACTACTCCACCGGCATCTGGGGTGGTCTTGGCAGCGTGGCCGCAGCGGGAAAGCTTTTACAATTTGACAGGCAGACTTTTCAGCATGCCCTTGGCATCGCGGCAGCCCACGGCCCGTTTCCTCCCAGTGGCGTTTTTTTGTATAACAGCATGGTCAAGGAAGTCATCGGCTGGGCTGGCGTGATAGGATGTTCCTCTGCCTTTTTGGCGCGAGAAGGCTTCACTGGGCCTGAGGACACACTGGACAGGTCAGGGCGATACGACACAACTCAGTTGGTGGAAAACCTGGGTAGAGAGTACGCCATCCTCAAAACCTATTTCAAGCCCTACGCTTCCTGCCGATGGTCGCATTCGGCCATTGACGGCGTTCTGGAGTTGGCCAGGAAACACAACCTGCGGCCAGAAGAGGTCGAGGAGATCCACGTCAGGGGATTTCGGGAGGCTACCAGACTCTGCAACGATGCTCCCACCACCACGGTAGCGGCCCAGTACAGCATCCCCTTTTCGGTGGCGTTGGCTCTGTCACGTGGAAGGATCGGACCTGGGGAGCTCACAGAAGCCAACTTGCAAGACCAAGGGCTTTTGCAACTGGCGCGAAAGGTGAGGGTTTCGGTTGATCCTGAATTCGACCGGCTTTTCCCTGACAAGACGGTGGCCAAGGTAACGATTCACACAGGGCGGGGAGCCTTCGCGACCACGGTAGAGTACCCCAGAGGGAATCCCGAGAACCCTTTGAGCGATGCAGAGTTGGCAGAGAAATTCCGGTCATTGACGGTAGATGTCCTGGGTGAAGAGAGAAGCGCAGAGCTGAAAGTGGCCATTGATCATCTGGAACAGATGGACAGTGTGAAACGCCTGGCAGAGCTGCTGGCATTTTGATGTATCAAAGGGATAGAGGCAATGACCGACGTTGATTTGCTGATCTGCCGTTGTGAGGAAGTAAGCAAAAGGGACATCTTGTGGGCCATCGAACACGGCGCCGACAGCGTAGACGAGATCAAGCGTATCACCCGGGCAGGGATGGGGTTGTGTCAGGGGCGGATCTGCGAGTGTCTGGTGTCACGTATTCTGGCCGGGGAAGCCGGCCTCAAAGCCAGCGACGTTTTGCCTGGCAGTCGCCGCCCGCCTGTGAGGTTGATCCCCGCCTCGGTCTTTATGGGGAACCCTGAGAAATGAAACAATGAAAACGATAGAGTCTGACATAGTCGTCATTGGCGGAGGCATCGTCGGTTGTGCCAGTGCCTATTACCTGGCGCAGCGGGGTGTGTCTGTCGTGCTCTTAGAGCGGTCGGCGATCGGGAGCGAGGGCTCTGGTCGCAACGGCGGTGGAGTACGGCAGCAGTGCCGCGACTTGCGGGAACTCCCTTTGGCCATGGCCAGCGTGAAGCTGTGGGAGCATCTGGAGGACGATCTGGGCTTTGACCTCGAGTACCAGCAGGGTGGGAACATTCGCCTGGCGGCTACTGAGGACCGGATGGAGGAATTGACGACCCTCGGTGAGCAAGAGCTGGCTACGGGTCTGGAGGTCGAGGTGTGGGATCGCGGCCAGCTCAAGGAACGTGCGCCTTACCTGGCCGATCTCTTTATTGGCGCAAAGTACTGTGCTACAGACGGCGTTGCCAATCCCATCCTGGCCACCAAGGCCTTCGGGTGGGCCGCAGAACGGGCCGGGGCACACCTTATGGTGCACACCGAGGCCACAGAGATCCGCTTGCAAAGTGGGCGCGTCTCATCGGTGCTGGCTTGTGGGGCCAACGGTGAGGTGGAGATTGGCACATCCACTGTGATCAATGCAGCAGGGCTGTGGGCAGCCCACATCAGCCGTACGGTAGGCGTTGATTTACCCCTTCGGCCTGTCCGCGCGATTCTGGTCACTACCGAGCCCCTGCCGCCTCTCTTCGCCGAATTCATTTCCTCTCACGACGTAGGTATCTACACCCGGCCCACCCGCAGCGGCGGCGTTCACGTCGGCACGGTTGGGGTGCGGGAGTACACCTCTAAGAAAGGCATCCCTATATGGGCCCTGAGACACTTAGCCCGCATCGGTCAGATGATCCCTGCTTTGGAGAATGTCAACTTTCTTCGCGCCTGGGCCGGTTCGCTGGCCATGACCCCCGACGGCGTTCCCATCCTCGGGCCCGCAGATGGAATTGACGGCTATGTCCTGGCGACGGGCTTTAGCGGCCATGGGTTCTGTCTGGGCCCTATCGTCGGCCTGTTGCTCAGCGAGCTCGTTGTGGATGGAAAGCCCTCCCTTTCTCTCGACAAATTCCGCCTCTCTCGCTTTGATGTATAAGTAGAGCGTTACACACACTCATAATTAAAATACGCTGAAATAAGCAAGGAGGCAAGTAGGTAGGCTGTGGGTAAGGAAATCACCATCTTGATTGGCGACGAGGAATGTACGGCAGAATTGTTGACGGAGCAAGCGCCACGTACTTGTAAGATCATCGAAAACGCCCTGCCCCTTACAGGGTTGCTGAACCATGCCAAACTCGTTGACCGGGAGGTGTTTTTCGCGGTTCCCTTTTTCATTGATGAACAGGAGAACCCAAAAGTCTCCGAGAAGGGAGACCTCGCCTTCTGGAACGGGCGGCAGACTCTGTGCATATTCTACGACGATATGGTTCCTTTGGGAGCAACTCCTACCTTTGGGCGGATCACCGGCAATCTGGAAGGTTTTCAAAGAGAGGCGGCCAAGGTCTGGGAAAAACCAGGGACGATGATCACTTTGAAGAAGAAAGAGGCCTGAGAAATGGAGAAGGCCCTGGAGAGAATCAAAGCGGCTCGCAAGGTGATTTGGCTGGAGGAGCCCCCCGACATTGGGAGGCTTAGAAGCAGAAAAGGGGCTCGGAATCAGGGGGCTTCTGCCGTCCTTTACGCCGCCACCAAACTTGCTACCCTGATCACGTTCCTGAACCATGTGAGGAGGGTGGCCAAACAGGGAGGGGTTGACCCAGAGACTATGAAAATGGTGACTGAGCCCTTCCTAGAATTCCACGCCGACCTATATGGGGGCTTTTATCAGTTGACCGATACTGCGGAGGTAGTTCGTTGGGCAAAGGAGGCCCTTTCGGAAGTCAAAACTCTGGAGGATTACGCAACGCTGATGGGAGAGCTGGCGTTGTACCTTGGCCGCGTGGACTACTGGGTTGACCTGGAAATCCCCTGGGCAAAGTTTGGCCAGGTTTTCGAAGAGATCGCAGCTCGTTCGCAATCGTAAGGGGCAGTCCCTAGACGGCTCTGGAGGCATTGCGAAATGGAGAAACCTATGCGCATCGAGGACCATCCCATTCTGGGGAAGGCCGAATGGGGAAAAAAGATCACTTTGATGGTGGATGGCGAGCCGGTAGAAGCCTACGAGGGAGAGCCCATCGCCACAGCGCTGATGGCCGCTGGCCGCCGCGTCTTCCGCTACACCACCAAAAGAAATGAGCCACGCGGGGTGTTCTGCGCTCTGGGTCGCTGCACCGATTGCGTGATGATCGTGGACGGCCAGCCCAACGTGCGCACTTGCGTCACCCCCGCCCGCGACGGTATGGTCATCGAGACCCAAATCGGCCTGGAGCACTGGGGAGACTTGCCGGTCGGAAGCAAGGAGAAGGGGTAGATCCGTGCAATGGAAGGTTCGTTGTTAAAGACCGAGATCGCTGTGGTGGGAGCCGGACCAGCGGGGTTGGCAGCGGCCATCGAAGCGGCCAGGGCTGGGGCTCAGGTAACCCTCATTGACGAAAACGCCCGACCAGGCGGTCAGCTCTTCAAACAGATCCACAAGTTCTTCGGCTCGGAGGCGCATCGCGCTGGGATCCGTGGTGTGCAGATCGGCCAGGACCTCTTGCAGGAGGCTCAGAAGGCTGGCGTGAAAATCCGGCTGAATACTGTGGTCTATGGCCTGTTCAACGACAAATGCCTGGGACTGGTATGCGGAGATCACACCGAAGACCTGCAGGCCGATGCCATCATCCTGGCCACAGGTGCTAACGAGAACGCCCTGGCCTTCCCTGGCTGGACGCTGCCGGGGGTGATGGGCGCTGGTGCGGCTCAGACCCTGATCAACATCCACCGCACGTTGCCTGGCCGCTGCGTGCTGGTGGTCGGCGCGGGCAACGTGGGGCTCATCGTGACGTATCAACTGCTGCAAGCGGGAGCCGAGGTAGTGTCCATCGTTGAGGGCCTACCGTATATCGGCGGGTATGGGGTGCACGCCTCCAAGGTGCGCCGGGCAGAGGTGCCCATCTTGACCAGTCACACCATCCTACGTGCCGAGGGCAAGGGCGGCGTAGAGCGGACGGTGATCGCCCAGGTGGATGAGAACTGGCAGCCGCTGCCTGGCACTGAGAGCATCTTAGAGGTGGACACCATTTGCCTGGCAGTGGGGTTGTCACCCCTGGCCGAGTTGCCCCGGATGGCTGGCGTTCAGTTCGTCCACATCCCTACCTTGGGCGGCTGGGTTCCTGCCCATGGCGAGGACATGCAGACCAGCCTGCCGGACATCTATGTCGCTGGAGACCTGGCGGGTATCGAAGAGGCATCTACAGCGATGGAGGAGGGGCGCCTGGCAGGCCTAGCTGCCGCCGAGGCTCTGGGCCATCTGTCGTCTGAAGAAGGCGAGAAGAAGAAAGCGGCAGTGCGGGAGCGACTGGCTGCACTACGGATAGGTTCCTTCGGTGAGGGACGGGCCTTGGCCAAAGAGCAGATTGTGACGGGCCAGGTGAGAGGCATGAATGTGAGGGCCTGCCCTGAGCTTGCCCTGAGCAAAGTCGAAGGGCCAAGTCGAAGGGCCTGCCCTGAGCTTGCCCTGAGCAGAGTCGAAGGGCCAAGTCGAAGGGAAGGGATCCTGGTCACGGGCATCCCGTCAAGAGAGGAACTGGAAGCTTCTCCAGGCTACCCCAGCGCCGAGGACCTGACCAGGGGGCCCATGGTGGTCATCGAGTGCGTGCAGGACATCCCTTGCAATCCCTGTGAGGTAGCTTGCCCCAATGGAGCCATCTTTGTAGGCAACCCCATCACAAACCTGCCGGTCTTTTACGCCGGGAAATGCGACGCCTGCGGGCGCTGTATCCCCATCTGCCCCGGCCAGGCCATCTTCCGCGTGGACATGACTTACTCTGACGGCCGAGCTACCGTGGCCTTTCCCTACGAGTTTTTGCCCATGCCCGAGAAGGGTGACATCGTGCAGGGCGTGAACCGTGCTGGCGAAGTGGTGTGTGAGGCCGAGGTGCTGCAGGTGCAGCAGCCCAAAGGCTTCGACCGCACGGCAGTGATCACCGTCGTTGTGCCCAAAGATTTGGCGATGGAAGTGCGAAGTAAAAAACGCTCATAGAGCTGGACGTGAGGGAGGCGATGTAAGTGACAAACATTCGTAGCAACGACCATGTCCTCAGCAGCGCCCAATTCCGACGGCTGTCGGATGAACAATGCCAGAAGCTTTACTGGGCCTGTCTGGAGATCCTGGAACGCACTGGCGTGCGCTTGTACGACCAAGAGGCGCTGGACCTATTCAAAAGGGCTGGCGTGCCCGCCGCCGACGGCAACCGGGTGCGCGTTCCGGCCTGGATGGTGGAAAAGGCGTTCACCACCGTCCCCAAACGGGTGACGCTGTGCGACCGGCACGGCAACCGGGTTATGCCTGTGGAGGGCCATCGCAGCTTCTTCGGCCCTGGCTCCGATTGTCTCAACATTGTTGGCCATCGCACGGGCGAGCGTCGCAAGGCAGTGTTGCAGGACGTGGTAGAAGCCATGATCGTGGCCGATGCTCTGCCCCACATTGACTTTGTGATGTGCATGTTCCTGCCGGTGGACGTGGCGCAACCGGTGGCCGACCGCTACCAGATGGAGGCCATGCTGAATCATACCACCAAGCCCATCATATTCGTCACCACCGAGTTCTCTGGCTGTGTGGACGCGGTGCAGATGGCCGAGGCAGTGGTTGGTGGCCCACAAGCGTTGCAACGAAACCCGATGGTGGCCTGCTACATCAATGTCACCACCGGGCTACGTCACAACCAGGAAGCGTTGCAAAAGCTGCTATATCTTGCGGACAAGGGGCTGCCAGTGATATACATTCCCTCCTCGCAGGGCGGGGTGACGGCTCCCGTCACTACCGCTGGGGCGCTGGCCGTGTCCCAGGCCGGGGCGCTGGTCGGACTGGTGCTTTCACAGCTCAAGCAGGAGGGCGCGCCCTTCATCATGCCTGGCTGGGGTGGCAACATGCTGGACATGCGGACGATGGTCCAGCCCTACGCTGACCCCGACAAGCGGGTCATGGCTGCCGATTTCGTGCACTTTCTGGGGCTGCCCATGTTCGCCTTGGCTGGTTGTAGCGACTCGAAGGTGGTAGATCAGCAGGCGGGTATCGAGGCAGCACTGACCTTGATGACCGATGCGCTATGCGGCGGCAACATCGTCCACGACCTGGGCTACCTGGAATCGGGACTGTCCGGGTCGCTGGCCCAACTGGTTATCTGCGATGAGATCCTGGGCTGGCTGGAGCCCTTCGTGCGCGGGGTGGAGATCAACGATGAGACCTTGGGCCTCGATTTGATTGACAAAGTTGGTCCCGACGGCCAGTTCCTCGACAGCAAGCACACCCGGGAACACTTTCGCGAGCGGTGGTATCCCAGCCTTTTCGAGCGGTACGACTATGCCACATGGCTGGACAAAGGGGGGAAGACGCTGGGTCAGCGGGCCGCTGAGCGAGTGGATGCCATCCTGGCCGAGCACAAGCCGGAGCCGCTGCCCGAGGACGCGGCCAGAGCTGTGCACGCTATTGTCGAGCGGGCCGAGGCACAGTATGGATGAAGGCCAAGTAAATGAGGAGTTGAAAACACATGTCTGAGATACTGCAAGAGATCGCCCAGCAATTGTATGCCGGCAAATTCAATGAAGTGTCGGCCTTGACCCAGCAAGCCCTGGACCAGAGTCTGGCGCCGGCCCAGATACTCAAAGGGGGCCTCATCGCCGGGATGGACACGGTGGGCCGGGATTTCAAAGCCGGCGAGTTGTACGTACCCGAAGTGCTGGTGGCGGCCAAAGCGATGCACGCCGGGATGGACGTGCTCCGCCCCTTGCTGGTAGGGGAGGACATGCCCACAACGGGGCGCTTCCTCATCGGCACAGTACAGGGCGACCTGCACGACATCGGCAAAAACCTGGTAGCCATGATGCTGGAGGGGGCTGGCTTCGAGGTCTTTGACCTGGGCATCAACGCAGCCCCTGGTGCCTTCGTGGAGGCCATCAAAGACAAAGAGCCCCAGTTGGTGGGCATGTCAGCCCTGCTGACCACCACCAGAGACGCCATGAAGGTCACCATCGAGGCCATCGCCCAGGCTGGCCTGCGAGACAGGATCAAGATTATGGTGGGCGGCGCACCGGTGACGGCCAAGTTCGCTGAGGAGATCGGGGCCGACGGCTACGCCCCCGATGCCGGAGCCGCCGTGGACAAAGCACGAGAATTGATCAACGCCTGACCGCCAGACCTTCCCTGGACGCTGAGAGTCTGGCTTGACGCTCAAAGTAGAGTGTGGTATGATTTGCACACGTGTGCAGACACTGCTCATTTGACTTCACTATGGAGAAGTCCAGTATGAAAACCGCTATCGTCCTTTCTACCCACGAGGCCCGGTTCAATGCCGTGGCCTTCAAAGGCGATTTCGAGGCCAACGTTGCCAAGATCGCCGCCTGGGGGTATCATGGCGTGGAACTGGCTATCCGCGACCCCAGATTGGTTGATGCCGACGCGCTGCTGGCAGTGGTGAATCGGCATGGTCTGGAGGTACCGGCCATCGGCACAGGGCAGGCCTGGGGGGAAGAGGGTCTGTCCTTTACCGACCCGGACTCAGATGTGCGGGCGGCGGCCATCCAGCGGGTGTGCGACCACGTGCCTTTCGCTGCTCGCACTAGCGCGGTGATCATCATCGGCCTGCTGA